>Ga0182746_1000052_pt1 | contig 218136 bp, 167 predicted proteins | sample eDN3rd30CBELigOP_FD_128881 | JGI IMG/M metagenome (GOLD analysis project Ga0182746, IMG submission 128881) | Enriched Organic Plus compost microbial communities from Emeryville, California, USA - eDNA 3rd pass 30_C BE-Lig OP (version 2) (version 2) ...
GTAATTTGCCTTAAAGTTGTTCATTCTAAATCGTTTTGTCGTTAAAACAATTTACTGATTATCAGCGTAATGAACAACTTTTTTCTGTTTTTCCTGAACTAAATCATAATGCACAACGGGTTATAATAATTTTTTTCATGATCAATTGGTTTAGAATGATAGCTGTGCGCCGATGTTGAATACTCGCTGTACGGGATACCCAAGCCCATTGCCGGCCATTTCGACGTCCCACAGCTTAAATTTGCTCCAAGTGAGCAGATTGGTACCATTGAAATATACCCGAAGCCGCTGGGCATTGATTCGCTTTATCACATGCTGTGGTAGTGTATACCCAAGTTCTACTTGCTTCAGCCGGAGAAAAGTCCCGTCACGCATAAACCATGTGCTGTACTGCTCATTATTGGCATTCCCTCCCTCTGGGCTCAAACGAGGCCACAGGGCATACACATCTCTGTTTTCTTCAGACCAGTAGCTGTCTGCGTATGCTTTGATCACTTGATTTTGGAGAATCGTACCCGGAGCAAAAACCTCATCTGAATATAGGTAGCGCCTAAAGGGTGCCGTAGCCTTAGGGTCTATCCAAAATGATTCTCTGGCAAGACCTTGGAGGAATACAGAAGCATCAAATCCTTTATATCCTGCCGATAATCCAACCCCATAATTTATTTCGGGGATTTCCGGGTAGCCTAAGGGTGCCATATCCAACTCTGTGATCTGTCCATCACCATTGATATCCATATATTTGATATCCCCTCCACGTACTTCACCAAAATGTTGCTGGGGAGAGTTGGCCACTTCTTCATCGTCCACAAACAGCCGTTCGGCAATGAAACCTCGACGAATGGAAATGGGGTAGCCCACCCGCGTCATCCAAGGCTCATCGTACAAAGGCTCTTCATATACTTTGAATACACTAGTCGCATACGTGAAATTAAACAACCCTTGTATCCACAGACTATTTGAAAAATTGCGCGAATAGTTCATCGACAGATCTATTCCTTCTCCTTTGGCTTCTCCGACATTAGCCGATATATCGGCCGATAATCCCATCGTAGTCGGGATATCTTCTCGAACCATCAGGATGTTTTTTCGCGTTTCGTTAAAATAGTCCGCAGTGATCTGCAACCTGTTGAATAGCCCGACTTCCAGTGCGATGTTTGTCTTGTAGGACGTTTCCCACATAATATCCGGGTTGGAGTAGCGTGTGACGGATATCCCTTCTTTGCTATTCCCCCCATCCCGGCCGAAGGTATAGCTCCGGTCAGTGGAGTTCATATTGACATTAGAAAGATAAAAGAAACGGTCACGAGGGCTTCCTATTGCATCATTTCCCACGAGCCCGTAAGTACCCCTGATACGCAGATTGGATACCACCGGTTTAATATTTTCCCAAAATTTTTCATTAGACGCGCTCCACGCTAAACCCACAGAAGGAAAAAAGCCAAACCGATTGGATTCGTGAAAGCGTTCGGAACCATTGTAGCCAAAATTAAATTCGGCATAATAACGGCTGTCGTATGCATAAGTAAAACGTCCGGATACCCCAAGATTTCTGAATGGTAACGATAGCTGTAGGTCCCCCGCATTGCCATTCAACTGATTTCTCAATATATTGACCAACATGCCGCTAAAGGCGTGTTTATCGCTAAAAGTACGGTTGTAGCTCAGTGCCGCCTCCATATAGAATATAGAGCTTACCGTTTTATCTCCCTCGGCGTAGTCTAGGTATTCTGTACCTTGATTCTCATTGATCAGATAATAATTGGGCTCCCCGCTCGGACCTAACCCCATAAACTGGTAATAGAAAGGATTGTACTGCCGTCTCACGGAGAAATATGAATTTCTTGTCGTATTTGCCATTCCCCTCAATGATAACCCCTCTGTGAGGAATGACAGGTTTTGCTTGAGTTCCAGCTGTGCCAGCATCATAGAACGCGAATACTCCCTATATCCCTTGACCATATCTGCATAAGGATTCAGGTAACCTCCTGTTCCGAAATTACCAAACATGGTGTGTTTCACCCAATTGTATTCTCCCTCACTGGGGTAATATGGAGCAAATAATGCGGGATTGGTTCGCATGATATCACGATACACCTTGTTGCCCCCATCGATAGGGCCGCTATAGTCATCGAATGATCCGTTCAATCGCACGATGAATTCGGTTGTTGGACTTAGGTTTACATTGACATTGCTTCGCAGGGAATAGGTTTTGAGATCAATGTTGTTGTTGAAGTTACTTCTTCTATCCACTTTCAGCACACCATTGTCTTGATTCAGTGCTCCCGACACGAAATAGCGTGCGACTTGCCCTCCTCCACTGACACTTAAATTGACCCTTTGGTTCATCGTGTACTCTTGGATCAGTTCTTTTCTCCAATCAGTCGAAGGATACTCCAATGATCCGCTTCCCGGTACGGTGCGCTCTATCTTCGACTGAGAAAACGGCAAGAAGCCCAAGGGATCTCGGGTAAGAATGGCTTCATTCGCCATTTTCATATAAGTGACCGGGTCGGCCAATTCTACATTGCTGGTAGGTGTAGATACCGAGTTTTCTATTCTGACAGAGATATTAGCCGGCCCTTCCTTACCTTCCTTGGTCGTAATGAGGATAACGCCATTGGCGCCTCTTGCCCCATATACAGCGGTGGCTGTGGCGTCTTTCATGATGGAGAAGTCAGCTATATCATCTACTTGTAGACGTGCCAAATCCGTAGTGGTCACTTCTACATTATCTATCAAGATCAGTGGATCCACCTTGTAGCCAAATGTAGTAACCCCACGGATGAAGAAATCAGCATTGTCCATGCCCGGTTCGCCGCTACGTTGAAAAGCAATCATACCGGCGACCCTGCCTGCCAGAGCTGTTGTCAGGTTGCTGGAAGGCACTTTGAGCTGCTCCGGCTTTACCGATACGACCGAACCGATCATATCCGTCCGCTTCTGTCGTCCGAAACCTACTACGACCACATCGTCCAGTTGAGAGGTAGATGCTTTCATCACTACATTCAATTGTGATTTTCCGTTCACGGGTAGTTCTTGTGTCTCATATCCCACCATAGAAAAAACAAGAACCGCATCGCCGGGTACATCTATCACATACCTGCCATTCAGATCAGTAGAGGTGGCTTGAGCCGAACGCCCTTTTTGCAAAACCGAGATCCCCGTCAGTGCTACACCCAAGGTATCGGTCACTTTTCCCTGTACCGCCATTTGCAAGAGAACGTGCAGAGATGGATGTGCAGAGGTTTTTGTGTTGTCATTTCTTCTTCTTCTCGATTTGACATATATCATCCCATTACTGACCTCTGCATAAAGGGGCTGGTCTTGAAAGATCGTACGGAGTGTCTCATCCAGTTCGGCATTGGAGACTCTTACCGTTACTTTCTTGGCTTCTTTGAGTAGCTTGGTATTGGCGATATAGCTGTAGCCACTCTGCTTTTTTACTTCTCCCAACACCTTTTCCAGAGGTGTATCGGTAAACTCTAATGTGATAGTCTGAGACTTAAGGCTGGCATTGGCTTGCACAACAAACAGCAAAAGTATAAAAAGGAGCTTCATGCGAATCAATATTTTGAAGCGTGAATATTGCAGAATGTGTATGTTGCGGGTATACACACCCTTGCAATCTATGATATAATTCATAAATTTGTTTTGTTAGGTTAGAAAATGTGATGTTTTTACTCGCAGTAGGCAGGCACATTAACCTGGCTTTGTCCGGGGGTGTTGCAAGCACTTCCGGCTTTTTATGGGATGCTATCTCTTCTTCAACAGGAGCCTCCTTTCTTTGATCTCAAACCGTAGATTACTTGTTTCTTCTATTGCTTTTAGCACAGCGGATAACGGCATATTGCGGCTTATCTCGGCATAGAACTCTTCTTGTGGTATAGACGTAATCTCCACCTCTATATCATACCAGCGTTCGAGTTGTGGCAATATATCTGCCAGTGTACTGTAATGAAATACAAATTCGCCCTGCACCCAGCCTGTGACAGCATGAATGTCAGCCTGTTCGGTCTTAAAACTGTCCCCCTGTAATATAGCTTTTTGCCCTGGCCGCAACACCATGCGATGTCCATCATTGCTGTTGATAACCACACTGCCAGAGACCAAGGTAGTATTTGTGGTTTGCTGATCTCCATAGGCTTCTACATTAAATGTCGTTCCTGTGACTGTAATCTGCTGCTCATTGCTCTCCACAATGAAAGGCTTTGTTTTGTCCTCAGCGATATCAAAAAATGCTTCTCCTTGTAGCTTTACAGTACGCTGACGACCTTCGAATCGTGTAGGATAAGTAATAGAAGAAGCCGCATTGAGCCATACCTTACTGCCATCAGGTAGCGTCAGTTGGTATCGTCCGCCACGTGGTGTAGCTAGCGTGGCATGCTGTACCACTGTGGGGGTGATCATGACCTTCTCGCCATCGGTATAAGCAAGCTTATCTCCATATGCTACGACACCGTCCCTGTCTTCGTCCAATTCAATGACTGTACCATCAGATAATGTGATCGTAGCCTTATTGCCTCCGGGAGCCACATCATCGCTATAGATACTGGTTAACTGAGTTGACACGCTTATGGTCGAGGAATTATAAACATAGTATCCTGCAAAACCGATAATCAACATCGAAGCAGCTATGGTCATCCACTGCCATAAGGGGAATATTCTGGCCGGCATCTTCGGATTTTCTTCCCGTCCGGCAATACGCTGTTTGATGTGCTGTAAAATGCGGTGGGTATCTGCTTCCAAATGGTCGAGATTCTCCGGTTCTGATTTCTGAAGGTATTGATCAGCCAGCTTTCCGAGACGATTATCATCGGCCTGCTGAATCAGGTCGAAAAGCTCCTGCTTTTCAAGTTCGTTGATCGTATTGGTTAGATACTTGTTATATAATTCTTCAATGCGTTGCATGGGCAAAGTTGGTCAGGACGTAATTGCCCTTTTATAGATATGACGCTTGAAAAATATAAAGTGACTACTGGGGCTGTGGATTTTTTTTAAATTTATTTTTATGGTCAATTTAAGCACACGTACGTCGCGTGCGCTGCTTAATTATTAAAACCTAACAACTTCCGTGGGAAAGTGCCAAAATTAAAATCAACGGGGACAGAGTTTTACCTGCCTTTTCAAGATATTCTTTTACAGAGCTGATAGCCTTCACCAAATGGTTGTGAACAGTATTGGGGCTGATATTCATAATCTCTGCTGCTTCCTGATGACTTTTACCCTCAATTTTACACAGTGTAAACGCTCTTCGTCGTTGCTCCGGAAGTTGAGCAACAGCATCATCGAGCAATTGTTGTGTTTCTCTTGCCAAAATATATTCCTCCACGCTCTCCGTCGTTTCGGGGATAGATAGTTGCACATGATGTTGCATTCTGCTCTGTCGTTCTAATTTTCGGAAATAATCCACTGCCATCCGTTGTACAATCCGGTAAAGGTAGGCTTCAAAAGACTGTTGAATAATAATCTCTTCCCGTTTTTCCCAGACTTTTACGAATAAATCCTGCAATAATTCATCAGCTTCTTCTAAGCTTTTTACCATACGCCGAAGCCTCCAATATAAGGATTTGGAATATTGAAGGTAAAGGAGTTCAAATGCTTCATGATCTCCTGCCCGTAGCCGAAATAACAAGTCCTTATCGTTGGGATGGTTAGTATCAGTACTCATATATAATAAGCAGCTATTTTCTCAAACTTACATAAAATGCTTTGCATTCACCAATAACGATAGAGAAAACTCTATATAGACCTCACGCTGGCGCACGAATAGAGTTTATTTACAAATAAAAAAAGGTTTTCAAACGGGGAGAATGAAAACCTTTACTAACCAATTATAAACCTAAATTATGATGATACAAATATAGTGTACATTTTACACTAAGCAAAATAAATTCTGTATTTCCTACAATAGATGACAGAAAAATGACAAAAATACATATCTAAGCCTTTTTGTACCCTAGCCGCATCAGAGAAGGCGTAAAAAACGAAGCCACACCAATCAGTACCACAATCCATCCCGAGATCACAAAAGCATTGGCAACACCGATAGCATCAGCAATAAATCCTGCAAAAAGCAGACCAATGGCACTCGGCAGGATCGCTATACTGAAATACAACGAAAACACCCTCCCCAACATCTGTGGCTGAACCTCTTCTTGGATGATCGTCATAAAAGCCGCCGAAAAGATAGACATCGCTATCCCGCCCAGTGTGGTCAAAAGCACAAAACCAATAAACCAGGAAGAAGGAAACCATCCCGACCATACAAAGGTCAGCCCAAGGACAATATGCATAGCATTGACCATAATAACCTTTGGAACCGATATCCGTGCCACCCCCAACAGACTCCCCCCGACCAACATGCCTACCCCCCACACAATCTCGATCACACTCATTTCCCACTTGTCCCCTCCATAATGACCGATGGTCAGTAGTGGGAACATGATCGCTACGGGCATGATACAAAAAGTAGCAATCATCGCATACAAAAACAGCATACTCAACCCTTTGTTATGATAGATTGCGTGCATGCCTGCCTTCAAATCGCTCCATACGCCGGAGATCGAGTGTTTAGTTCCTGTCGGCAAATGCGGAATGGTGACAAAAAACAAAGAAACAATTGCCGCAACGGCTCCGATCACGTCCAGGTACAGCACCTGCGAAATGGGAAAATACGTAATGGCCAATGTACCCAGAGCCGGGCCGGCAATGCTACTAACCGATTGCAGCATCTGATTGATCCCCGACACACGGAGCAACTTGTCTTCGGGAACGATAAGCGGTGCTATGGCTTGCATCGCAGGCGAATGAAATGCACTCCCCACCGACCGACAGGCCAGCAGCAAATAGATCAAAAAAAGATCAGTACCACCCTCTTGCAGGATAAAGGTCATCACAAACGTACAAAGCGCAATAAAAGCGTCCGCAAAGATCATGACCTTCTTGCGATCCCACCGGTCGATAAAGACACCGGCAAAAGGTCCTATTACGGCCTGCGGCACCAATCCCGCAATAGCCGAAAAAGCTAAAATTTCGGCCGATCTGTACTCCAGGCTTAACCAGATCATAACCGCAAAATTGACAGAAGAGCTCGTCAACAGGGACACAAACTGCCCTGTCCATATATAGATATAGGTTTTGAACCAATTCTTTTTTTCCATAAAATGTTGTGTTTCCAAAAAATAAAACCCTTTCCTTTTTTTCTTTTTAAATATTATGCTTAAATTTCAAGGAATAATACGTATAAAACATGAAATTATTCACAATTTTACCATTATTGCTGATTGCCCTGTACACCCAGGCACAGGTTTCCGTGACAGAATATTACACGAAAGACAACAAAAAAACAAAAAAAGCAGCAAATGCCCACTATTCCAGGCTCATCGAATTTGATAAAAACAAAAAGGTGACAGTGAAAGACACCTATCTATCCAACAATAACACCAAACTCTTGGGCACATACAAGAGTCTCAAAGAAAGAACTTTTGTCGGAGAAAAATATGAAGCCTATGAGAACGGAAATATGAAATCAAAGGAATATTATTCGCACGACGGAAAACGGATCGATACCGCCCTCTACTATTATACAGACGGCACACTCAAAATCGCCTTTCAGTACCCCTACACCATAGAAAAAAAGAAAACAAAAGTAACAGACACGCTGATACTGATCTTCAAGGACTCCTGGGCAATACACTGCTGACGAACGGCAATGGGTATGCCGAACTGGAGAACCCCCTTAGAGGTATCAAAAACAGTATAGAAAAAGGGAACTTTGCGAACCATAAACGTACCGGTGAATGGAAAGGCACTTTTCAAAAAGGGAAATACACTTTTACAGAGTATTACGATAACGGAAAATTACTGCATGGCACTACGGTGGATTCGACGGGAAAAGAAACAAAATACGACCAATCTACTTTTATGAAAAATCCCGAATATCCGGACGGCATGACGAACTTTAGAAAAGATCTCGCAAGTCTTTTCAGATACCCTCGGGAGGCTGTTGAGGAAAAAGTAGAGGGGACTATTAGAATAAGGTTCGTCGTAGATGAAAAGGGAAAACTGACGAATATCAGAATCGTCGAAGACTTAGAATACGGCACAGGAGAAGCCGCCATAAGAGCCTTAACGCAAGCTAGCAATAAAAACTGGACTCCCGGCCTCATTCGGGGTGTTCCTGTCAAGGTAGAGTACACCTTACCATTGAGAATATCGACCCGCGTAGGATCAACTTCGACAACAAGGACAACCCGCCGATTTTAATAAGGCAGGTGCTGTACGGAGCCATTATTCTTTAGAATAATCGAGCAAAGGGATATAGGTTATTCTTCCAATCCCTTTGCCACCAGGTCTTCTACATATGCCCTAACCGCGTCATTTGAAAAGCGGGAAGTCACATCAAATGCAAAGGCGTGTACCAATAGAACACGTGCCGACTCTTCGCCGATACCTCTAGCCCTCAAATAGAACAAAGCATCCTCATCAAACTGTCCCATCGTACATCCGTGCGAACACTTGACGTCATCCGCAAAGATTTCCAGCTGAGGCTTTGTATAGACGGCCGACTTGTCTCCGATCAGCATATTGTTATTTTGCTGAAATGCGTTCGTCTTCTGCGCATCCTCACGTACAAATATCTTTCCATTGAAAACTGCTGTAGCTTCGTCTTGCGGAATATTTTTATACCATTCGTACGATTCGCAGTGCGGTTTCATGTGATCTACGATCGTATGATTGTCGACCAACTGCTTATCGGCCAATAAATTGACCCCATAGAGGTGTGACTCTACATTTTCGGCATCCAAACGTACATTGATATCATTACGCACAAAGGCTACTCCCGGAAAATTGCAGTTGTAATTGTTGTATAGGCTGTGTTTGGTCTGATAGACCTCCGTATGGTTGATATAGCTACCTGTGTCCGACGCCAATTGCAGGTAATAGTGCTGCAATTTAGCATTCTCGTCCAATACAATCTCTGTGACCTTATTGTGCAGATTGGAAGCCGTATTGTCCAGAGTAATAAAAGATTCGATGATCTCGGCTTCGGCATTGGCTTCCAAAATATACAGGTTTCTTGTCTGTGCAAAGAATTCTTGATCCCCCGTCGCGATATGCACGATCTGTATAGGCTTGGAAACGACTTTATTCTTTGGGACAGAAAGGTATATACCCGATGTATATAAGGCGGTATTCAAGGCAACCATAGCACTGCCGGTCTTATCGGCATGCTGTGCAAAATGTTTTTGGAAATGGATTTCTTCAACAGCCTCTTGAATAGACTTTACGACCACACCGACTTCGTCGTCCAACGATGAAAAAGCCAATACATATTGTCCATTGACCAATACGATCCGGTGTGCATCCAGACCGGGGATATCGGCCTTGCTCAGATCCAGATTTGCTATATCCACTTCGGCATTCAAGACATATGTCTTATTGACGAGATGATGGATATTGGTATATTTCCAGTCCTCATGCTTCACTGTCGGAAAACCTGCCTGCTCAAAGTGGGCATAGGCTCCTTGGCGCAAAGACTTCAATAAGGAAGACTCATTGGTCGTTTCCACTTCTTGATACGCCGAGGTCAACTGTTGAAATAAAGAACTTGCTACTATAGTACTCATGTTATTTGTTATCAATCCGCTCATTTCCTTATCATTTTATCGTCGGCCGATCAAGCATTCAGCGTATCTACTTCTTTTAACCAATCGTAACCTTTTTCTTCCAACTCCAATGCCAATTCCTTCGGACCCGTCTTGACGATACGACCATCGTACAGGACATGCACAAAATCCGGAATGATGTAATCCAGCAGGCGCTGGTAGTGGGTGATGACAACGAAAGCATTGTCTTGTGAACGGAGCTGGTTGACGCCATTGGCCACGATACGCAAAGCATCGATGTCCAGTCCGGAATCCGTCTCGTCCAAGATCGCCAATTTGGGATTCAGCATGGCCAATTGGAAGATTTCATTACGTTTCTTCTCACCACCCGAAAAGCCTTCGTTCAATGAACGATTGGCCAGATTGGCAGAAAATTCGACAAGCTTTTGCTTTTCTTTGACCAATTGCAGGAATTCCTTTGCTTCTATCGGAGGTAAGCCTTTATATTCGCGAATATCGTTGACAGCTGTTTTGAGGAAATTAATGTTGGATACGCCCGGAATTTCGACCGGATATTGAAAAGCCAGAAACAGGCCTTCGCGGGCACGATCTTCAGGCGACATGTCCAATAGATCCACACCATCCAACAAAGCTTCCCCTTCGGTGACTTCATACGAATCCCGCCCAGCCAATACATTGCCCAACGTACTTTTTCCGGCTCCGTTTGGCCCCATGATTGCATGGATTTCTCCAGCCTTTACTTCCAGATTTAGTCCTTTTAATATTTGTTTACCTTCAACAGATGCGTGTAAGTTACTTATTTTTAGCATTTCTATTCTTTTAATGTGAAAATTAGATGATTTGGAGATTTGAAAATGTTGATCTAGCTCTAGTATTCAATATTTTCATTAATATGAAAATCACATTTCTACATTTCCAAATCCTCACATCTCCAAATTATCATTTATTCGTTTTTGATGTTATTATAATTTTATTTGCAATGTTTGCGATACTACCTAATTTCTCTGCCAAACCTACTGGGTCAGGGTACGATTTCGCATACGTACACAAATCTAACCAATATGAAGTTTCATCGATTTCCTTTGCAGCAATTTTAAATTTATGAATGAAGTCTGCTTTGCTTTCTGCATTTTGAGCTTCCCTGATATTTGCGCCTATTGAAGTACCTGACTTAAGTAATTGGTTGGCCAACACATACTTTCTTTTTTCTTCCAACAACTCACAATACTCAATAATATCAAGAGAAAATTCGAATGATAAGCGAACTATTAAATTATCATTACCCTTCATCTTCAAATTTTCAAATTACCACATCTCCAAATTTTCAAATCCACAAATTTCCACATCAACCAACAGATCCTTCCAACGAAATTGCCAACAGTTTCTGCGCTTCTACGGCAAACTCCATAGGCAACTGATTCAACACCTCTTTGGCATAACCATTTACGATCAAGCCCACAGCTTTCTCCGAATCGATCCCGCGTTGGTTCAGATAGAAGACTTGATCTTCTCCGATTTTGGAGGTCGTAGCCTCATGCTCTAGTTTGGCCGTCTTGTTTCTACTTTCGATATAAGGAAAGGTATGTGCTCCACAACGATCACCGATCAACAGGGAGTCACACTGCGTGAAGTTCCTCGAGTTGTCCGCATTAGGGCCGATTTTCACGAGACCACGGTAGCTGTTATGGCTCTTACCGGCCGAGATACCCTTAGAAATAATCTTGGATCGGGTGTTTTTACCCAAATGGATCATCTTCGTACCTGTATCCGCTACCTGCATATTTCGGGTCATCGCGACGGAGTAAAATTCGCCTACTGAATTATCACCTCTTAGGATTACGCCCGGATATTTCCACGTAATGGCCGATCCTGTCTCTACCTGTGTCCATGATATCTTGGAGTTGTCTCCTTTACAGATCCCCCGTTTGGTCACAAAGTTGTAAATCCCTCCCTTGCCATCCTTATCTCCCGGATACCAGTTTTGGACCGTAGAGTATTTGATCTCTGCATCCTTCATGGCGATCAGTTCAACCACAGCTGCGTGCAATTGGTTTTCGTCCCGCATAGGAGCTGTACAGCCTTCCAGATAAGACACGTAGGAGCCTTCATCTGCAATGATCAACGTACGTTCAAACTGTCCTGTATTTTCGGCATTGATACGAAAATAGGTAGACAGCTCCATTGGACAATGTACACCTTTCGGAATATATACGAAGGATCCGTCCGAAAACACCGCCGAATTCAACGCTGCATAGATATTGTCTGTCTGTGGCACGACCGTGCCCAGATATTCCTTGACCAATTCGGGATGCTCTTGTACTGCCTCACCAAAGGAACAAAATATAACACCTTTTTCCTTCAGTTTTTCACGAAACGTCGTCTTGACGGATACCGAATCAAATACCGCATCCACCGCGACCACACCTGCCAGGACCTTCTGTTCGTCCAAAGGAATGCCCAGCTTCGCAAAGGTCTCCAAAAGCTCCGGATCTACCTCATCCAGACTCTCCAATTGTTTCTTGGGTTTAGGAGCTGCATAATAGGATATTCCCTGGAAATCCACGTCCGGATTCCGGAAGTTTTGCCATGTGGGCATCTTCAGCGTCAAGAAATGACGGAAAGCCTTCAGCCTCCATTCCAACAACCATTCGGGTTCGTTCTTTTTGGCCGATATCAGGCGAATAGTATCTTCATTCAGTCCCTTGGGAGCAATATCCATTTCAATATCGGTCGTAAAACCGTATTTGTATTCCTCTTGCTCCAGTTCCTTTAGTAATTCGTCGTCTTTGGTACTCATATCATTCTCCCCCTCTCTTCGTTAGGTAACTTCCTAGCCATTTTTGGGATTACAAAGTTAAGACTTAAAAACCAATAAAACAGCATTTTTTACCGCTATTGCTTCCCAATTCGTCAAATTATATGATCAAAGTCACTTTTTAGAGAAAGAAAAGACATTCCTATGATTTTTTGAAATTATCTGTACTCTTTGTTATCCCACGTTTTTCACTTTAAACTTCAGTAAATAGATAAAAAACAAGAAGAGTAGCAAGTTTATCCGACTTGTTAAAAGGCACGTGTTGAATATTTCCATCAAAAAATAAAGAGTCTCCCTCATTCATGGGAAAAATCTGGTCTCCAAGCATATACTCAATACTACCAGATATCAAGTAAATATATTCGTATGCATGGGTGGTTACGGCCTTTCGCTTAGCACCCGGATCCAAATGAAGAAGAGAGATTTGTAAAGAGGTCCCTTCGATACGGTGTTCCAGAATAGAAAAATAGTGAAACCCTTTCGCATTCTCCTCCTTAACAAAAGAAGCATATTCTGTCTTGGGGATAAAGATATACCCAGGAAACGTATTTTGTTCCCCAAGTTCGCTAAAGAATATGTCTGGTGCGACACCAAGTGCCCCGATTATGGCAAATAAGGTCGGTATAGTCGGTAGCATCCGGCCATTTTCTATTTTTGACAACATCGCAATACTTACCCCCGACGTCTCGGCAAGACCAACCAACCTCAGTTTTTTGCCTTTCCTATATTTTCGGAGAATATTTCCTATCTCGTTATAAGCGAATTTCTTTTCCAAATTAGATATTGCTACAAATGATTGACAAAAGTAACAATATGGTTGGTTATTTTACAAACTTTATATCCAATGCAATAAGCAACTTAAAAGAAAAAATTCTGGTTAAAGCCTATCATAGCACCTCGGAATCCTTATGCTCACGGAACCTCGGTATCCGGTGAAAAATAATGAAATTGGAATCGTGGCAATTATTTGCCCCTCCCGTATCGTCGTCATACCCCGTACGGGACAAGAAAATAATATCCTCGCCTTCCAGCTGCCAATCTACATATTGGAAGCCATGTTTGGCCACACTTGTATCTTGCAAGACGATCTTGTTTATTTTCCAGTGAATCATATCAGGGGAACTGGACAGTGCCAACGTATTCCGGACTCGCGAGGAACGTAGCCGCGGGGACTGTTCGTAAAGTTTACGTTTCAGTGTATCGGGGATATAGTTCGTCAGTGTCCAATATAACTTAGAGATTTCATCATAACGGACAACAAATTTTTTACTCCCCCCAGGGAAAGAGATAAAACCGGTTTCTTCATCAAATGTAGCCATTTTCCCATCTTTGCTTATGGATATAATCGCAGCCTTTTCTTCGAATGTAGTACGGTCGTCTACCCGCAGGATGTTCACCACATTTCCACTCGGCCCCACGACTGCGTTTCCTTCCAACCAGCCATTGAAATTACCATTGAGATAGGTAGAATCATACAACAGCGCATTACTTGTTGTCCAGCTTTTGGCTTTCAGCAAATCTGCATCGACCGGTACCGACATCATCATGGCACCGTAGCGCTTACCCCACTGCAAGATAGGCCCGTGCGCAGTTTCCATAGCCCGCCACAACCGTCCATTATGTTCAATAACGGGCATTGGTGCACAGTGGTACAACCCGTCTAACAGCAAGCCGTTCTGCTTGTTGGTGGGTGTGGTCCACGTTTCTCCGCCGTCTGTGGATTTGCGGATAAGCAAGGTTCCGTGGTGGCGATCCGGGCCCAAAAAGTATAGTGCACCGTGGTGCACAAACAATTTGGACCAAAAAGCACCTTTAACCTCGGCAACCTGCTTCCAATGTGCACCCTTATCGGAAGACCGATAGATACGGGATACGGCCTGAACCCATTCCGAGCTTTGTGGACCGAATGTATCGTGAGAGGCCACATAGTCGCCATTTGGCAAGATGGCAAGACTTGGCGAACCCAGATAAATGCCAGTCGACGCCGGGCTATAGGCTACTACGGATCCTGGCACACCGTTGATGTTTATCGAATCTGATTGGATTGGGTGTGTAGATTGGGAAAATACGTCGGAACCGAAACATACGAATAAAACTGTTATATATAAGAAATTCATATTGAAAATAAAACTATGAGGTTAAGGATAAGGAAAACTTCCGATCAGAAATATAAGGAACAGCGGGGTAGATATCTTTGAACCGTGATACGCCTCGCTCCTTGGGTGAAGGCCCAATAAACGTGGATTTTTGCCCGCTCAGTGTAAACGTACCATCCGGCGCTATATCTATCCTTGCCCATAGTGCGTCGCGATATGGGGTCACCTCCCACAATTTGGGATACTTGGCGAGAACATCCAAGGGATAGGATGCGGCCTTATAGTTCTTGCCGAGAAAATGATTCGACATGCTGTTGATCTGAATATAATGAATCCCATTGATCACGTTATGGTAATCTTTATGATGGTGTCCGGAGAAGACAACGTGTACTTTCGGCTTACCGAACTTCCGATTAGCCTCTTGTAGGATGTACCGTACCTTGCTTGCGTTCTCTACACCCGAATCACTATCTAGTCCTTGGTGAACAAAGACCAAGACGGGCAATGATGTCTGATCCAAGTCATCCTCCAGCCATGCGAGCTGTGTATTCGAAAATGTAGAGGGGTACCGTCGGCAATCGGTACGTTTGCCCTCATTACCATCCAGTACGACAAAGTGATAACCCTTGATGTCGAAAGAAAAATATTTGCCGTCCGACTTCCAAAACTGGACGACCTGATCCTTAGTGAATCCTCCGTCCATATCATGATTCCCCAGAACATGATAACTTGGCCCATCGAACTTGCCCCACTCATCAAGTAAGGGGCGATTGTAGTCGTAACACTTACAAAAATCCCCCAATTGTATAATGAAGTCCGCTTTCTCGGCATTCATCGTGTTGATAAACGCCTTAATCCGATCCAACCCATCCGGCATAATATCATAATGCAAGTCGGTACAGATACCAAATCGTATACTCGACAACGTGCCCTGCGGTCTGGTCGTCCTTTCGGCCGCTACCGAAGGTATATCCAACGCAGCGGTAGCTGCAATCAACGAGGTGTTCCTAATAAAAAATCTTCTATTCATTGTGTCTATATTTTACCAACAAAGAAATGTTATACCTTAATTTAAGTCCAGATCAATAAAAACAGGATAATGGTCTGATGCCCAGTTACCGTCAAAGTTATCTATAGCACACTGCCACAGTTTAACCTTTTTCGGAAATAACTCCGAGATCAAAACATGATCGATACGCAAGCTACCCTCTTCTGGTGGGATGATGCTATATCCATGACTCGTCTTGTAGTCATCATTAACCACCTTCTCTGCGATCGAATGGGTATCGATGAGAACATTGCTCGTCGTTAAGGTAGCGAAAGCGGTAGTGTTTTGATTGGTATTGAAGTCACCAGTACAGATGACCAGATGTGCACCCGCTATAGCCTTTATTTTATTCATCAACAGCACAGCGCTATTATTCCTCGCTGTCGTACTTTGATGATCGAAATGAACATTGAACACAAAGAAAGACAGTTTGTATTCCTTGTCGTATAACTTTACCCAAACACAGTTTCGTGCCTGAGAAGCATCCCAACTGACCGAGCCTTCCACTTCTGGTGTTGTGGAAAACCAAAAAACGCCTTGATCCTGTAAAGTGAAGCGCGATTTCCGCCAAAAAACAGGATTGCTATGGGATACACCACCAACAACAATGTTGCCGGTGTGTACGACATAATAATCGTAGGTATCTTCATACAACGCCATCAAATCATCAATTTGGCGTTGATAAGGTTCCTGCACACCGATAATATCAAAATCGTATTTTTGGAACACGGCATCCAGTGAAGTTAATCGTGTGTCCCAATCCTGGGTATCTGATCCAAAGTTTGAACGAATATTATAGGTGGCCACGCGAATGGGTGTAGCCTCTGTCTCGGAAGGGTCCGAGTCCCCTCCATAATCGGAGGCTTTGGTACATGCTACGCCTATAGACATGCACAGAAGGAGGTAGATCAAAATAATTCTGTTATTTCTCATATACAATAACATTAGGGTATAACGGTGATGTCGATATGTTTAACCACTTCGCTTTTTCCATATGCGTTGACTCCAGCTGCAACAAAGGTAACCCGATAATTTCCTGGCTTTCGGTACACATACCCATGACTTAAAAGCCTTGCGTCCAAAGCTGATTTAATACCGACACCATAGTCCCTGCCAAGGTTCACTTTGTTCGTAGGATAGATGGGGAGTGAAACGGCCCATCCCTCTTTAAACGCTGTGGTTTTAAATATACCATCCCACAAAATCATTGCTTCGGTTACCCGAGGTGTAGTCGTTTCGTCGTCTTGGATCGCGAAGCCTTCGCCTTTGATCATCTGGAAACCGCAGGAAAGAAAGTCGTAGGTTACGCCAGACAAACCTGGGTCATCCGCGACAATACCCCTCACTTCAAACTCTCTAATCTGAAAGCGCGTTCTGTCCGAATTTTCGGCCGTTGTAAAAAACCAAGCGAAATAGACGGGCGTGTTCTCATCGGGAAATATATCTGAAATATCCTTTTCGCCGGAAGGCTCCAAAACAGCCGATGTCCCGTTGATCGTAGGGATGTGGAATCTATCGGTTATATCCACCCAAGTTGCCTGACGTATGGCCTCCGGTGTATATTCCCCGTTATAGTCAATCGAATATTTCAATGCCGCACAATCCGGATTATTTCCAGCATACATCGCGCTATAGAACGACAGACCAGTGGTTGCTTCATAGACTCTTTCTTGGTCCCTAAACGCATAAGCAGCCCCATTTTCCCCCGAATAGAAGGTGATCACATCTGGATTTCCCTCCAAATTAAAGATAATGCTATCTCCAACTTTATAAATCGAGGAAGCGACATGCGCATCAAATTCAGGAGCGTCAGGTACTACGCCCTTTTCACAAGAACACCACATGGAAGTGATACACAGTAAAACAAAAATATAGTTTACTTTCATGGTTGTATGTTTATTCTACAATATTTAGGGTTAGGGTCTTCGTAATTTCCTGTTCAGAGCCGAGATAGTAGGCTATAAAAGCCACTTCATACTCACCCGCCTTGTCGTAAGTAAAAGTATACTTCATCCTATTGGCATCCCATCGTCCGACGATGGTCGTTGATACGTCCCTCCCGGCATTAAATTGGGGCAACTCGAGCGGCTCACTAATCGCGTAACCTTCTTTAAACGGCCCTGAGGTATTGTCATAAATACCGTCCCATTGGAGGGTTGTAGCCGAAGTGTAGTCAGTAGGCAAGCGCGATCCTTGATTTGCCGCCGCTGAATTTAATACCCATTGAAAATTAAGCTGACTTTGGTTATACAATTCGGTCGACAAACTGCTATTGTCAGCCACGGCACCTTGGATACTTGATTCGATCACCCTAAATTGCACCCGATTCGATGCAGCCTGGGTCGTGCAATGCCAAGCTAGATACACCGGACCGTCGCCGGCAAAGATATCTGTGATATCCCCTGCTCCTGAATGGACATAAGCGGTAAGGCCTTGTGGCGTACCTCTTGGTAAATTGAAGCGATCGGTAATCGGTATCCATGTCGCCGCCTTCACACTGGTATAGGCATTCGCGCTGGTTCGATCGCCGTTGAAATCTGTCGAATAGAACAATTCAGCGGGTTCCCAATTGGGTTGGGAGTTACCGGTACTAGGTGCCTTGGAAGACTGAAAGCTTAAGTGAGCACCTACATCATAGAACCGATCCTTATCCCGATAATCATAGGCATGACCAAAAGTACCGGAATAGAATTCCACAACATCCGCATTTCCGCTAAAAAGAAAGGTGATCTTATCCCCTACTCTCAGCGTACTACTGGGGTCGACCGTTACATCAAATTCCAATGTTCCTTTGTCTTCCTGAGCTGCCATGGGTAGCTCCTTCGAGTGGATCGTGAAGTCTTCTGGCATCTCTTTACACGAGAGCACCATGAAGAATATGCCTAATAAGACGATATATTTTTTTGCTACTTGTTTCATAACTGTTTTTTTTTAGCTTACGTGATTGACTACCGACAATTACCAACCAGGGTTTTGTACCAAATGTGGATTCAGCCCCATTTCGTATGTAGGGATGGGCCAAAGCGTGTGTCGCTCCGTCACTGAGCCGAAAGTCCTTCTCGGAAAGTCATAAAAATCGCCCGATAAGGGGGCCACATCCTGCGCTATATATTGCATATTACGGACGTAAATTCCCCAACGTACCAGGTCACTTTTCCGCAATCCTTCAAATGCCAATTCCCGCGATCGTTCATCTTGAATGTACTCCAGAAACTCCTGATAAGACAAATCGTCTTCATCGATATCGGTGTTGGGGGTAAATTGGTCATATCCATAGGCCCGTCGCTTCACTTGATTGATCGCTTCATAGGCCTCTTCGGTAGGGCTTCCATTGACTTCATTCTCGGCTTCGGCGAACATGAGTAGCACATCGGAGTAACGCAACAAAGGAAAATTTGTCGCCGTCCTTGTCGTTGAGCGCGGTAAAATCAGTTCGTACGTCCGCCGCCACTTACCGCAATACCGCTGATAGAGCTGACCCGATTCCCAATAGACCGTATCTGCAGGGTTGCCGACGTAGCGAAAAGGTGCGATTGCCCAATCTCTCCGTAAATCATCGGATTTAAATTTGAAGTACAACGGCCGAGCAATACGGGTTGCGCCGACAGCATATCCCACATTTGGATCCTGTGTATTACCAATCCCGTTGTTCCGCCCCACATAACCGCCCAAATTGGCATAAACACCTGTACCATTTCCCCAGAATTCAACTTCCCATATGCTTTCCTCAATATCGTATATATCCCTTACGTGATTGATAAAAACTTGCGGAAATGACGTATTTAAACGGTGTACTCCTGTATCCATCACTTTTTTCGCCCAGTCTCTAGCCTCTTCATACCGGGATACATCGTTGATGGGGTTCCCTGCTACATAAAGACAGGTCCTGGCTAGCACACCCCAGATCGCTGATTTACTGACGCGGCCGCCGTACCCAATGGTCGTGATGTCGTCTACCATCTCCGCCGCCTCTTCCATATCTGCGATTATCTTATCATAAATCTGTTTTGCTGGCGTCTGCGGTATTTGTAGACTCTCGACGTCACTCGTCTTAATGCTTTCCAAAATGAGCGGCACAGCACCAAACCGGTTCACAAGCATAAGATAAAAATAAGCGCGTAAAAACAGTGCCTGCCCAATCATACTCCGCTTTCTGTCTTCATCCATAGCGACACGGTCGATGTTTTCAAGGAAGATATTTGCGCGATTTATTCCCGCATACCATTCCCGCCAATTTGCCAATATCCGCGATTCATTGGGTCCGTAATTGTTGTCCGCTACCGTAAATCGGTCACCAGTGTAATGATTCCACGACTCATCACCTTCCAGTCCCATGCGCCCCAACATATAGGAGGCATATGTTGCATTTTGTGTCATGGTCGAGTAAATACCGGACAAGGCAAAATTGGCCTCATCTTCTGTCTCAAAATAGTTTTCAGGACTGACAAAATCTTCTGGAACAACATTAAGAAATTTGTTGCAAGATGTCATCGATATCATTCCAACTACGACAATATATAGAAGTGTTTTTTTCATTTTTTCACAATATTAAAATCCTGCTTTAATACCAAACACGAGGGTTTTTGCCATGGGATAGGCTGAATAATCAAATCCTGGTGTGAGTGTGGAGTGTCTGACCGATACTTCGGGATCCATCCCAGAATAGTTTGTCCAAGTATATAGATTTTGTGCCGAAGCGTAGAGTTCTAAATTATTCATCTTCATCTTCCTAGCCATGGATTGAGGCAAGGTATATGAAAGAGCTACCGTTTTCAGGCGTAGATAAGATCCATCTTCAATGTATTTGGAAGAATAAACACCCCGAGGACCTTGGCCCCCTGCCCGATAATTGCGGCTATCTTGGTTGTCGGGCGACCATCGGTCCACATAGGAAGCGTATTGATTCAAGTGTCCCCGGCCTTCCGAGTTTCCTTCAAACATAATCCGATTGGTATTGAAGATATCATTGCCATAGGACCATTGGAAAAAGATATTCAAATTGAAACCCTTATAACTAAAGTTGTTGTTGAACCCGCCGATATGAATGGGGATGCCTCGACCGATCTCCACGATATCTTGCTCGTTTAAAATCCCATCATCGTTGATATCCACGTATTTCATATCTCCAGGTTGTATAGCCTCACGATCCAGACCATTCGTGGGTACGCCGTTCTTCAGCACGTACGTCCCATTTGGCAATTTGTTAAAATCTGCATATTGATAGACACCATCCCATACGTAGCCAATAAACGCTGCTGCGCTGCCACCTAACTTAGCCATATACAAAGGTTGGCTGTTATAGGTTGATGTCCAGCTCACATCCGAAAGTATCTGTTCTTCATCGTCTGTCAGTCCCAACACTTTGTTTCGATTGAAGCTGATATTAAAATCTGTCGTCCACGCAAAATTCCGTCTCTTTAGATTTGTCGTGCTTACCGAGATTTCAAGCCCCTCATTCCGTACCAACCCAATATTTTTATAAATCGTCGAATAGCCTGAACTGTACGGCACATTTGCGTTTAATAATAGATCGTGGGTGTTTTTGCGGTATACATCGATAGTTAGGTTCAATCGCTTTTTAAATAACTCCAAATCCAGCCCAATATCCGTCTGTTTCGTTGTTTCCCACTTCAGGTTTTCGTTCCCAAACCGGTTGGTGTTTACCGACGGTGTTGGAGTATTGTTAAACGGATAGTAACGCGGATAGTCGGTGCTCAGTGAAGAGAATCGTACAAAATCCCCGATTCGGTTATTTCCGGTTTCGCCATAGCTAAAGCGAAACTTAGCATCAGAGACCATCGGAAGTGCTTGCATAAACTTCTCGCGGGAAATGCGCCAGGCGAGCCCAACGGATGGGAAATAAGCCCATCTATTCTGTGGTGCAAATTTCGAAGAACCATCCGCTCGGAACGTTCCGGTCAACAAATATTTGGAGCGGTAGTTGTAATTCCCCCTCGCTAAAAAAGAAACCAGGGTATGGCCTGTTTTGAGAGCATCCAGAGGGCCTGGAACACCGTTATCCATTCCGCTCAGACCCAAGTTTTCGTTAAGAAGCTCGTATGCTTCGTAGCCGTATTGGGATTGCTGCCGTCCCTGCATGGTCATTCCCAGAACCGCATTGAAGGAATGACGCTTGTTGGCGGTTCGTTTTTTATACGTCAGGGTGTTCTCATTCATCCAATCATTCCGTTCAACTTGTCTAAATTCACCGTTCACACCCTTAAAATTGTTGACACTTGGATATCCCCTAGCCGTTCGGGAATTATAGAATTCTTCATCTTTAAGCCATCTGGAGTTGATTCCACCTCGAATATTTAACTCGAGATCATCCGTAATTTTATACTTGACATACGCGTTTCCAATAAGCGTATTCCTCGTCTGCTCCCGCACTTCATTTTCCGCCGACAACAACGGATTGACACGTGCATCGCTAAAAGAAACGAGACCCTCCTCATCCATGAGCTCGTCCACCAAATCATTAAAATCTCCCGTACCAGTAACCGGCCGATATCCCCATATGCGGTATAACATATATGTGGAATAACCTGTCGAGACACCCTGTGCTGCAGAAGATAAACTTCCATAGTTTTTGTCCCGGGAATAATTGAACTGCAAACCCACGGTCAATTTATCGGCAATGGTCTGATCTAACCCGATCCGGGCCTGCGCCCTTTCATAACCCGAATTGACAACGATTCCGTCACGGCTAAACAACGAACCCGAGATACGATAATGAGTTTCTTTCGTTCCCCCCGTAACAGATAGGTTGTGGTTGTGCATAGGCGATTGCCTAAACATCAGGTCCTGCCAGTTCACACCCTGGATATTACGATAATCTTCCAATTCACGCCCTGGTCGAGTCAAATACACGATCGGGCTCACCTCCGGGTTCATTTCAAGCTGATACTTCACAAACTCGTATGGTGACATCATCTCCATCTTTTTGGTAACCTGTTGAAACCCAACAGACCCCTCGTATCGGATAGTCGGTCGGCCAACCTGTCCTTTCTTAGTCTCAATAATGATTACCCCATTAGCTCCCCGAGACCCATAAATAGCAGTAGCCGAAGCGTCCTTTAGAATATCGATAGACTCAATATCAGCGGGGTTGAGGACTGCGGCACCCGGGTCTTCAATGGGAAATCCGTCGATGACGTACAGAGGGTCATTGCTCTGCGTGAGCGAATTACCCCCTCGAATGACAATATTCATTTCTGTACCGGGCTGTCCTTCGTTGGCTGAGACTTGCACACCGGCGACACGACCCGCCAACGCTTCATCAAATGAGGCAACAGGCGCTTTGTTCAGATCCTCCATATTTACCTGTGCTACAGAACCTGTCAAGTCACTTTTATCCACCGTTCCGTAACCTATATTGACCGTAACTTCTTCTATAGCCGTAGAAATAGGCACCATTTTCACTGCGTACTCCGAGCTACTTCCCACTGGCTGAATAAGTGTTTCATACCCCAACATAGTGAAAGTCAGGTAATCCGACTCAGCAGCTCTGATAGAGAAATTGCCGGATCTGTCCGTAATAGCCTGTACACCCGTAGAGGCTACACGTACTGTCACACCCGCCAGCGGCCTACCGCGCTCATCACTCACCTTACCTTTCAATGTCTTTACTTGTTGATTGGACTTGAAAGCGCTCTTCTTCAACGTCGCAATATCTTTGGTCGCTTTGCTTTTTGAAACGGCGAGACTCAACGGCTGACCGCATACTGATCCTATATTGACACATGTGCCTAATACAGTTGTTAGATAAAATAATCCTAAACCTTTCTTTATTTGTATAAGAAAGTGAGAATTCGTGCGTAATTTATACCTTTGCATTGTTTAAATTGAATGATAATTTAAATAGGTTATTTTTTTAAATAGCTAAATGTAGGGATGTTCACAGCATCCCTATTTTTATGCCTAACACTTCATTCAAGTGCTCAGAATTCCTGTTCACATTATTTTACCTCCTTTTTCTTTTGTCAAAAATATTCAACTTAATTTCTGAGGGAAGACAACATTTCTCCTCATCACTCATTAGAAATTGACAGACCTCTTAACGGAACCTAGAAATACAATTACATATAGGCGCTAATACGACATCTGAGGTGTTGCAACATTGTCCGTATTTTACAATACCTTCAATTTCATCACACACCATCCTCCGCCGAATGTCACCATCTGAACAGCACATCAAAAAAACCTAACACCGTCATCGTGATATATCTCGGCCTATTCAAATCCACTAATTTATCGCAAGCCATAATCATCAGTTTATAATACTAAGACAAACATAAATATTATTTTTATTTTTCACAATACAAAAAAAATAAATTTATGTTACATAAATGTTAAGCGTCTATTTTATTTATATTAACATTGATAATCAGCATATTAATATGTCATAAAGTAAAAAAATAAAAAAATATAATTTTCATTATGTGAAAAAATAAATATACATTTGCAATAAGTGATTCAAGAAATTATAAGGCTAATAGTACACACTCAAACATGGAAAATACACGTAGGGAATTTATCAAAAAAGCACTTCTGCTGTCGGGTGCTGCGGGACTTTCGACCGCACTACCGGCTTCCATCCAACGGGCTTTGGCGATCGATCCGCGGCCGGGAAGCACCTATCTGGATGCTGAACATATCGTGATCCTGATGCAGGAAAACCGTTCGTTTGACCATTGTTTCGGCACATTAAAAGGTGTAAGAGGGTTCAACGACCCCCGGGCAATAAGCCTGCCCAACGGCAATCCGGTTTGGCTACAAAGCAATGATAAAGGAGCAACCTATGCCCCATTTCGTCTGGACATCAAAGGATCCAATGCCACCTGGACAGGAGACCTACCCCACGGAAGACATGATCAGGTCGATGCCGGCAATGGAGGTAAACATGACCAGTGGCTGGAAGCAAAAAAATCCCGGCGCAAGAAAGAATACGCAGACCTCCCCTTGACCATGGGCTATTACACCAGACAGGATATTCCATTTAATTATGCCTTTGCAGACGCCTTTACCGTTTGTGACCATAATTTTTGCTCGGTCAATACCAGCACTTTTCCCAATAGGCTCTACCTGATGTCCGGCACGATAAGAGAAAAACCCGGACATGAGAATCAAGCGCATATCCGTAATCCGGACGTCACCAGGGGTGGGCTCCAATGGGAGACATTTCCTGAAGTGTTGGAAAAGAACGATATATCATGGAAGATCTACCAAAATGACCTCAGTACCGGAGGAGGGTATCAGGGAGAAGAAAAGTCCTGGCTGGCCAATTACGATTGTAATGTCATCGAATATTTTTCCCGCTACCATGTGCAGTTCAACACAAGGTATATCCGAAGTATAAAAGCACAGATCGAAAAGCTTCCCGATGAGATCAGAGCGCTCCAATCAAAACTAAACGAGTTTAGCGAACATCCCGAAGAATATCAAAAAATACAAAAAGCCATACAGACCAAACAGGACGTATTGGACAAAGCCTATCGGGATTTAAAAAAATATACGGCCGAAACCTTCGAAAAGCTGTCGCAGGAAGAAAAAAACCTTTACAACAAGGCCTTTACAATTAATAAAAACGATCCCGATTACGATAAACTTGCTACGCTGACGTACAATGACGAGGGCAAAAAACGGACATTAGAAGTTCCGAAAGGAGATGTATTGCACCAGTTCAGGGCAGACGTCAACAGTGGCAATCTACCCACGGTTTCCTGGCTGGTCGGCCCGGCCAAGTTTTCGGATCACCCCAGCTCACCCTGGTACGGAGCATGGTATGTATCGGAAATACTGGACATCCTGACCAAAAATCCCGAAGTATGGCAAAAAACCATTTTCATCCTTACCTATGATGAAAACGACGGATATTTTGACCATGTTCCACCGTTCACACCACCATCTCCCTTAAACCCGAAATCGGGAAAAACATCAAAAGAAATAGATATCGACACCGAGTTTGTCCGGCTAGAAGACGAATTGGAGGCAGGTGTCGCTAAAAAATATGCCCGACAAGCCCCCATAGGATTAGGCTACAGGGTTCCGATGATCATCGCCTCCCCTTGGAGCCGGGGCAGCAAAGTATGTTCACAAGTATTTGACCATACCTCTACCCTGCAATTTTTGGAAGGCTTCCTAAGCAAAAAAACAGGAAAGGCCATAAAATGCCAAAATATCAGTGATTGGCGCAGGACAATATGTGGAGATCTGACAACAGCATTTAGACCTTTCAATCCGGACATCAATGAACCCAAAATAAATTTTTTATCCAAAGAGGGCCAGATAAAATCCATCCATAAAGCTCAATTCAAAGATGCACCTTCGGGATTCAAACAACTGACAGAGAACGAAATAGAACAAGTAAAGCGAGGTAATTCACTTGCATCCTTCATGCCTCGACAAGAGCCGGGGATACGCACAGCTTGTGCCCTACCCTATCAATTGCAGGCAATGGGATATTGGAATGCTGACAAAAAATCCTTCGAAATCCATCTTAGTGCTGGCAATGAAACATTTGGCAGCCGATCTGCAGGAGCACCTTTCAAGATCTATGCACCCGGCAATTACCGGGATGACACCTCCAAAAACGGTTTTGAAACAGCCCGGAGCTGGGACTATGCCGTTGTGCCGGGAGATAGTCTCACGGATGAATGGGCAATCGACTCATTTGAAAACCGAACTTACCATCTTCGCGTCTATGGCCCCAATGGATTCTATCGGGAGTTTACAGGAAACGCACAAGATCCCGAGATTATCTTGAAACCTGATGAACAGTGCCATCCAAAATCCGGAAAACCAACAGGCAATATTGTGCTATATATAGAAAACCTGCATCAAGGAAAGGAATACACCATACACATAAGGGACAATGCGTACAAAACAACCGATATTCAAAAAAAAATAAAACCAAAAGACTCGATAAACATAGTACTGCCTCTTGAAAAAAGTTTTGGCTGGTATGATTTCAGTGTCCGCATCGCAGGTTTTGACACTTTTGGACAACGTTTTGCCGGACATGTAGAAACCGGAGAGGATACCTTTACCGACCCCTTTATGGGGCATATGGTTTAACCACTTTAATGACCCTTAATATAACAATGAGAAAAGGAAAACTAGTAGCATTTAACGGGAGCGGTCAACCCCTAACACTTTTAGAACATGATATACCTTCTTTAGGAGAAGGGGAGATACTCGTCAGAAACCGCTATACCACGTTGTGTGGCAGTGATCTACACACCTATTGCGGGATCCGACAAGAAGCCTGTCCTTCTGTACTCGGACATGAGATCGTAGGTGAGATCGTAGAAATAGCCGACTCGCATCCGGGAACAGATGATAACGGCGAAGCCTTAAAACCAGGGGACATCATTACCTGGTCCATCTTTTCAAGCGACCCCCAATCGGTCTTCGCACAAGAAGGCATTCCTCAAAAGGGCACCAACCTGTTCAAATACGGTCATGCCAAGATCACGAAAAATAATGCTTTCCATGGTGGGCTGGCCGAATATTGTGTGCTGCGCCGCAATACGGGTGTCTTAAAAATACCCGAATCCATGCCTTTGCCTATCGCGGCAACGCTAAACTGTGCCATCGCCACGGTCGCCGCATCCCTCCGCATGGCAGGTGATCTGACCGGCAAGAATGTAGTCATCTTCGGCATGGGATTATTGGGAATCGCCTGCATAGCCATGTGCCGCGAAGCAGGTGCCTCTTGGATTGGCGCGGCGGATATTGCAGACGACAGATTACTTCACGCGCAACATTTTGGAGCCAATCAACGCATCAATCTACGACAACATTCGGAAGAAGAGACAGATGTGCTGAAGAAACAATTTGTCAAAAAAGGGGTTGACGTCGTGTTCGATATGAGCGGCTCGCCCGATGCGATGGAATTGGGAATGGACATATTGGCCATAGGGGGTATTGCCGTGTGGGTCGGTGCCGTGTTCAAAAACCGAAAAGTAGGCATTGATGCCGAAAAGATCATACGCAACCTGCATACCATCAAAGGAATCCACAATTATAATTTCGACGATTTTAAATATGCCCTCGATTTTCTAGAAAATAGCTGGAAAAAATATCCTTTTGATACCGTGGTCGAACAAGAATTTGAGTTGAAAGAAGCGGAACAGGCCTTTGAATATGCCATCTCTCACAAGCCGCTTCGGGTAGGTATACGGATATAAAATTATCCCAAATCGAAATGAATATGAAAAATTTCAGGAAAGACCAATGGCTCATGCTACTCGTGACGATGTTTTGCTACCTGTTTTTTTATACGGGCCGGCACAATTTCGGATGGGCAGCCAAAGATATGGCCGCAGAACTGGGCATATCGTATACGATGATTGGATGGATCAGTTTTTCTATGCTGATCGGGTACGCTATCGGACAGTTGGTCAACGGTAATCTGGCCGACCATTTCGGAGCGCGCAGAATGGTACCTCTTGGTGCATTTTTATCCATTAGTGCCAATATTGGCATCAGCTACGCGACCGATGTCACGGTAGTATTAATACTATGGACACTCAACGGCTACTTCCAATCTATGGCTTGGGCGCCAGGCAGTAGACTTATTTCCAATTGGTGGCGACCCGAAGAACGGGGCAAAGCTTTTGGTTTTTATACAATGGCTGCAGGCAGTTCGTCGGCTGTGACCTACCTGCTCTCCATAATGCTGCTTCATCAAGACCAATCATGGCGATACCTGTTTCGCCTGCCTGTATTATTGTTATTGGTGGCGGCCATTATTTTCGCGATCATCGCCCGAGACAAACCCAGCGACAAGGGTTATGCCGACTTTATGGAAGATGGCGAGGATAATACCGAAACATCCTGGCGGGAAAGGTACAAGATCGTATTGAGCAACCGTAAATTCCTGATCGCCTCTCTGGCCATAGGTTTTCAGAACATGGCCCGCTACGGATTAATTTTCTGGGCACCCGTACATTTTCTCGGAGAAAACTGGAAAGCTTCTCCAAACAGCCTATGGGTAACGCTCCTTATGCCGATCGGCATGGCTATCGGAGCAGTGACATTCGGCAACCTGTCCGATAGTGTCTTTAAAGGCAACAGGCCCCGGTCCATTGCAGTAGGTATGTCCGCTAGCGCAATCGTCGCACTACTCATATTTTTTACGCATTCACACAATATTATACAGAATAGTATATTGATGTTTTGTGCAGGGTTCTTTGCCTATGGTGTGCAGGCCAATTTCTGGCCTATGAGCCCTGATCTCTTGGGCCGCAAATATACCGGCACGGGTATCGGCATCATGAACATGAGCGCTTACTTGTTTGCCGCTATGGGCGAACCGATATTGGGCAAAATCATAGACCTTACCAAAGATACATCCTTTGTCTTTTTGGCTATTTCCATCATCTCGTTGATATGTGCCTTCGTCATATCATTCGTAGGCTATAAAAAAGAAATACTAAATGAAACCATCCCATTACACAAAACCAATGAGGAATAATAACTATTAAACATTAAATTTTAAACCCTAAACAACACATGAATAATATCTCAACAAACACTTTCCAAGCAAATGGAATAACCTATCGCCCGTCCAACAAACCTATCGTCGTCATCTGTATAGATGGATCAGCAGATGAATACCTGGATGTCACCGCGGCCCACGGCCGCCTGCAATCCTTGACAAAGATGAGCAAAAACGGATATAGAGGAATGGTACGTGGGGCCTTGCCTTCTTTTACCAATGTCAACAATTCATCCATCGTCACAGGCGTATCTCCGGCCGTACACGGTATCTGTGGCAATTTCTTTTACGATACCACCAAAGATGAGGAAGTAATGATGAACTCCTCGGAATATCTCAGAGCCGAGACTCTATTGGCCGCAGCAGCCAATGCAGGCCGCAAAGTGGCCGTCGTGACCGCAAAAGAAAAGCTACGTGATATCCTGTCGCACAAGCTCAACGGTATCGCTATCTCAGCCGAAAAAGCAAATCAAGCAAAGACGGAAACACACGGTATAGATGATGTAGAAGCAAAAGTAGGTTATCCTACACCCACTATCTACAGTCCCGAAGCAAGTCTGTTTGTACTGAGAGCCGGAACAGCCTTAATAAAGCAAGGATTAGCTGATTTTCTGTACCTGTCTCTCACGGATTATATGCAACATACCTATGCTCCGGACACTGAAGAATCATTGGCTTTTTACGAAGAGATGGACAAGGAAATAGGCAAGATGATTGAACTCGGAGCTGTCATCGGCGCCACGGCAGATCACGGCATGAATGCCAAGATCAAATCCGATGGCACGCCCAACGTATTGTTTGTAGAAGACATGTTGGAACAACAGTTTGGTAGTGGATATAGGGTCATTTGCCCGATCACAGACCCATACGTCAAACACCACGGTGCTTTGGGCTCGTATGTCGTCGTGCATGTAGATGACAAGTCCCGCATTGAAGAGGTCAAAGAATGGTTATCATTACAGCCGGGTATTACGGAAGTGCACGACAAACAATCTGCCGTTCGCAACCTGGAACAACCAGAAGATAGGACCGGCGACCTGGTCGTCATGTCCGCACGGGATGTGGTCGTAGGACGTCGCCCACAATATCATGATCTTGCGGCACTCGACGGCACATTGCGTTCGCACGGAGGACGCTATGAAGAAATGGTACCCATGATCATATCGCACCCTTTGAACAATGAATACCGTGTCAGAGCGGCCGGCGATCCGCGCAACTTTGATATTTTTGACTTTACGGTTAACGGAACACATTAATTATTTGGTATAATGACAACAACATCAACAGAAGTGATCCGGGCAAGCAGCTATGTCGCCGGGATACCACTGCAATCGGAAAATGTGCTGGAAGTGCGCAGCCCATACGATAACCGTCTTGTCGGCACAGTGACTTTGGCCGGCCCAGAAGATACGCAAAAAGCTATCAAACTGGCATTGGAAAACAAAACAACCCTGTCCAGATACGAACGCTACACCATATTGGACAATGTACGCAAACTGCTGCTGGAGCAGAAGGAAGAATTTGCACAAACGATCTGTGCTGAAGCCGGACTGGCCATACGTGAAGCCCGATACGAAACCGGAAGAGCACATGACGTACTCTTTTTTGCCGCGACAGAATGCCTAAAGGACGATGGACAGATATTTTCCTGTGACATATCTCCTCAGGGCAAAGCACGCAAGATATTTACGCAAAGAGAACCTTTAAATCTCGCAGTATGTATCACACCGTTCAACCATCCGTTGAATCAGGTCGTACACAAAATTGCACCAGCCTTGGCAACAGGAACACCCGTCATTCTAAAGCCTTCCGAAAAAACGCCTTTGACAGCCATCAAAATTACCGAATTGTTCTACGAAGCAGGACTTCCGAAGGCGATGTTGAGCGTATTGCTCGGCGAGACTGCCAATGTGGCTGAGCCCTTGGTCAAAGATCCACGGGTAGACATTGTTTCGTTTACAGGAAGTGTTGCCGTGGGCAAGCATATTGCGGCTACTGCCGGTTATAAAAAGGTAATTCTTGAACTCGGTGGCAACGATCCGTTGATTATTATGGAAGATGCCGATCTGGACAAGGCCGTCCTGTTGGCAGCAGAAGGGTCATTTCGCAACAGCGGACAGCGCTGTACAGCAGTAAAACGTATTCTCGTGCACGAAAAAGTCAAAGCTGATTTTGTCGCGAGATTTGTGGAAAAAGCAAAAGAATACACCTGCGGTGATCCTGCAGACCCGGAAACAAAAGTGGGTACAGTCATCGACGAAGCAGCCGCCATCTATTTGGAAAGTGTCGTACACAAGGCTGTCGCACAAGGTGCCAAAGTATTGTTGGGCGGTAAACGCACAGGAGCTTTGCTGGAGCCTACGGTGATCGACGAGGTACCGCGGGATGCACAAATGATCGTACAGGAATCTTTCGGTCCTTTGGCCCCTATACTTCCGTTCAAAGATATCGACGACGCGATCGCCTTGTCCAATTCTACAGCTTACGGCCTGTCATCGGGTATAGTGACCAATAATATGGCTTATGCGACCCGGTTTATCAAAGAGCTGAACGTCGGTACCGTAAACATAAATGAAGTCCCAGGATATCGTATTGAAAATTCTCCGTTCGGGGGCCTCAAAGATTCCGGTTTGGGCATCAAAGAAGGGGTCATAGAGGCTATGAAGTGCTTCAGCTTTGTGAAGACTTTTTCTTTGCCTTGGTAGAGTTTTGGGAGGCCCTTACAGAAGTCTACGGACAGTACTAATATATACTTCATTAGCCCGGAGTTTAAGCCCCGGACTAATGAAGGAAGTTTAAACAAAAAGGCAACAGTACGATTCGGTTACAATTGGTATCTGATACCCTCAGTGACGAAGGTTATCACCATTCCTTATAGTTATATTGATACAACCTATGCATTCCAATATAAGGGATTAATCCGCCCTTTATGACGATTCAATTCTCTCAAAATAACCTCTATTTTGAAAGTACAAGATTCTTCGTGCCCCACTTCTCCAAAATATTTTCTATATTTATCTTTGGAAGTAAAAATTACACGCTGACATGTTGTACCAACCGGACAAATTAGATCTCAAGATATTACGCCTGCTCCAGGAAAACGGTCGTATTACGAACCTGCAATTGGCCACAAACATTGGCCTCTCTCCTGCTCCAACTTTGGAACGTGTCCGAAAACTGGAAAATTCTGGTTTTATCAAAAGTTACCACGCTTTTGTAGACGAAGAGAAATTAGGATTGGGTATCAAGTCTTTCATACAGATCTCGTTGGATTTTCATACGCACAATGCTATTCCTGAGTTTGTGGAAGCGGTGAAAGTCATTCCAGAAGTCACCGAGTGCCACCATGTCACTGGCAACTGCGATTTTATTCTCAAAGTCTATGTCAAGGATATCAAAGCATACGAAGCGGTCATTATGGAGAAAATTGCAAAAATACCGTACGTAAAAACTTTTCAGACGATGATGATCATGTCTACCTCCAAAAAAGAGCCTATCGTCCCACTCGAATACTAAAAACAAAGTGTACACCATGCCCTACAAAGACTTTGCAATCATACTGACCTGGCCCGATGCAACGATACGCGGGGATGAAGCATGGATGATGTTTTTCAAAAGAATAGGGCTAGTCAAGAATCTGAATTTTAAAGTAGGCCACACAGGTATAGTTGTCGTCAATCACAAAAGTGGCGAAATGCTCTTCTATGATTTTGGAAGATATATTACCCCACGTGGTTTTGGCAGAGCCAGATCCAAGTATTCGGATCCTTTGCTCGAAATCAAAACCACGGCAAAGATAAGCGATGGCAACATTCAAAACCTGGAAGAAATCATCGCACATTTTGAAAGCTTAAAACCCTTTATGTACGGCGAAGGAAAACTGTTTTTTTCTATCGTAAAAGGTATAGATTTTGACACCGCTAAACAATTTGGGGATGAGTGGGTAGCACGTGGAACCTATCCCTATGGCGCAGTAGCCCGCAACAACAACAATTGCTCCCGTTTCATTACTAGGATGCTCTTAAAATCGTCGTCAAGATTTCATTTTTGGCATAGTATCAACCTTCCGGAAACCATCAAATCCAGTCCTGTCAGCAATTTGGTCAATGCAGCTTCCGATAGGATGATCTATTCCTACTTACGGGAAGAGGGCTTAAAACATTTTAAGATGAACCGATGGCAATCCCTGTGGTTTCTGATCAAGCAGCTAGGGGACAATATTAAAAGCAAAAAAGCTAATTTGCTCCCCACAGATCGGGTTATCGGGGCAATGAAATTTAATTCAAAGCCTATTACCGTCCCCAAGAATGCGATGTACCTCGGTGGTGTAGGAGACGGTGCCTGGTACACCGTAACCTACAATAAGGAAAAACTACTATTTACGATCAAACGCTTCACAAGTGATGGGCGATTGGAGTATGTCGTTCAAGGTGCTGCATCCGCGTCCTTTGATCCCGCAGAGCAGTGGTCGGTCACCTACGATAGTCATTTGTTATTTACCCATATCGAACAAAATGGCGTTAAAATAAAGATCGAACATACGGCACATCTCCCGACAGAAGAACACCGCTACGAACATATCAAAGAAAGATATGCTTAGCCCAACCGCCAATCAATAGGCTGCTTACCTTTTTGGGTTAGATAAGCATTTGCTTTGGAAAAATGTTGACAGCCAAAGAATCCCCTGTATACAGATAAGGGTGATGGATGTACCGTTTTCAAGATCAGATGTTTATTGGCATCTATCAGCACACTTTTACGCTGTGCATAAGAACCCCAAAGAAGAAAGACAACATTTTCCAGCTGGGATGAAATAGCCGTAATGACTTGATCCGTAAACGTTTCCCACCCCCTTCCCTGATGGGATGCTGCCTCATGGGCACGGACAGTCAACGTCGCATTGAGCAACAGCACTCCCTGTTGGGCCCAGCGGGTCAGATCTCCCGATGCTGGTACCTGAAATCCTGGAATATCCGTGACCAACTCGGCAAAGATATTACGCAAGGAAGGTGGATGGGGAATTCCCGCCGGAACGGAAAAAGATAATCCGTGAGCCTGGCCAATATTATGATAAGGATCCTGCCCCAATATCACGACTTTCACGTTGTCAAAAGGCGTGAGGCGGAAAGCGTTAAATACGAGATTCTGAGGAGGAAAAACAGTTGCTCTACTTCGCTCTTGCTGCACAAAAGCAGACAACTGCTTCATATAATCTTGCTGGAACAAAGGTTTCAGTATCGGAGCCCAGCTCTCGTCATATAGTGTTGCCATATTTTCAAAAATACATTTTTTTTCTGAAACAATAAAGGCACAAAGCTGTTGCTAGCACACGAATCCCTCTTTCAAGCCCAACGTAGAGACGCAACATCTTGCGTCTCTACGAAAGAAACGATCCCAATATATCTCCGATACACGTAGGCGAAACATCTTTCGCCCACATTAAGGACAAATCATGATTTGCCCCTACATAGACCTTCTGCTCGAATCCTACCACCAACATTTTTTCTGCCATAGCATTCGCTAATGCAAAGCATTTTACCTAATTTTGCAGTTCTAATTTAAAGGAACAGACATGTCAAATATAGTCCGCATCATATTGAGTTCGCTTCTACTTGTCGGCACGGTAGTATTATTTTGGTTTGGTCATTGGGGATGGGGGATCTTAGGCATTCTCGTGACGATACTGGCTTGGGTGACCGTATTTTTCAATGAGAATATGCTCATTGCCCAATGGTATCTTCGTAAGCAGGATATGGCCAAAGCCGAAAAATGGTTGAAAAACATCAAGAGCTACGAAAAGCAATTGATCTCTGCTCAACATGGTTATTACCACCTTCTGCTAGGTCTTATTGAATCCCAACGTGCGCCTATGCAGTCGGAAAAGTTCTTTAAAAGAGCCTTGTCACTGGGGCTTCACATGGATCATAATGTCGCTTTGGCAAAGCTCAGCCTGGCAGGTGTAGCCATGGCCAAACGAAACAAGCGGGAAGCAGAAAAACTATTGCAGGAAGCAAAAAGAGCTGATAAGAATAAATTATTGGCCGATCAGATCAAAATGATGAAAGACCAGATGGGACTAATGGACAAACAACAGTTCCGTTATTCCAGATAAAATTATAATAGTAGAGCCGCAATGTATTGCGGCTCTACTATTATAATTTATTTTGCTTTTCGTTTTGCTTTTCATTTGATAAAACTTATTTTTGCATTCCAAATTACAGATCGAAAGACCTGTGGATAAATAGATTAATAAATTTAGTTCCTATAATATGGCCAATATTGGTAAAATAGCGCAGATTATCGGCCCCGTGGTTGACGTCAACTTCGCCGACAATGAAAATCTTCCTAAGATTTATGACGCCTTGTACATTGAGAAAGAAAATGGACAGCGTATCGTTTTAGAAGTTCAGCAGCACTTGGGCGAAGAACGTGTACGTACGATTGCCATGGACGCTACCGAAGGGTTGGTACGCGGCATGGAAGTAGTCGACACTGGAGCTCCGATCAAAATGCCTGTGGGCGAAGAGATCAAAGGTCGTGTATTCAACGTCGTCGGTGGTCCTATCGACGGTATCCGCGCTTTGGATACGACCAATGGACGTCCTATCCACAATGTACCTCCTAAATTTGAAGACCTTTCTACCGAATCAGAAGTACTTTTCACAGGTATCAAAGTCATTGACCTGTTGGAACCTTATGCAAAAGGTGGTAAAATCGGTTTGTTTGGAGGTGCGGGTGTAGGTAAAACCGTATTGATCCAGGAATTGATCAACAATATTGCCAAAGGCCACGGTGGTCTATCCGTATTTGCCGGTGTAGGTGAGCGTACCCGTGAAGGAAACGACTTGCTTCGTGAAATGTTGGAGTCGGGTATTATCAAATATGGTGAGCACTTCATGGAAGGCATGGAAAAAGGCGAATGGCCTATCGAGAGCGTAGACGAAGAGCTGTTGAAGGACTCCAAATGTACATTCGTATTCGGTCAGATGAACGAGCCTCCTGGGGCACGTGCACGTGTAGCCCTTTCCGGTCTTACTGTTGCCGAATACTTCCGTGATGGTGAAGGTGAAGGCCAAGGACGTGACGTGTTGTTCTTTATCGACAATATCTTCCGGTTCACACAAGCCGGCTCTGAGGTATCTGCCCTATTGGGACGTATGCCTTCAGCGGTTGGTTACCAACCTACATTGGCTACTGAAATGGGGTTGATGCAAGAGCGCATTACTTCTACAAAAAATGGTTCCATCACATCCGTACAAGCGGTTTACGTACCTGCGGATGACTTGACTGACCCCGCTCCTGCGACGACTTTCGCACACTTGGATGCTACTACAGTATTATCACGTAAGATTGCCGAGCTAGGTATCTACCCTGCGGTAGACCCTTTGGATTCAACTTCACGTATCCTTTCTCCGGCCGTACTAGGTGACGAACATTACAACACAGCTCAACGCGTGAAAGAAATCCTTCAACGCTACAAAGAATTGCAAGATATCATTGCCATCTTAGGTATGGACGAGCTTTCGGAAGAAGACAAATTGACCGTACACCGCGCACGTCGTGTACAACGTTTCTTGTCTCAGCCATTCCACGTAGCCGAGCAGTTTACAGGTCTGAAGGGTGTATTGGTAGACATCAAAGATACCATCAAAGGATTCAACATGATCATTGATGGTGAGGTAGACGAATATCCAGAAGCTGCATTCAACTTGGTCGGTACGATCGAAGATGCAATCGAAAAAGGCAAAAAACTATTGGCTGAAGCCGTTTAAACTAATTTACGATTGAGGATTTTAGATTGTAGATTTGTTTGCAATCGTAAATCGTAAATCGTAAATCGTAAATCGTAAATCAAGTGAAATTAACAGTCATAACTCCCGACAAATTGGCCTACGAAGGTGAGGCAACAGCCGTTACCGTACCGGGCGCAGCAGGCTCTTTCCAGATATTGAAAGATCATGCGGCCATAGTATCCACACTTGAGGATGGAAAGGTCATTATTAAGATCAACAATAATGAGGAACGGACCATTATTATCAAAGGTGGTGTCGTCGAAGCCAAGGATAATAATATCGTCATCTTAGCCGAAGGAATTACTGAAAAATAAAAGTAAAAAATACAAATAACAAGCCCTTAAGACTTCTGTTTTAAGGGCTTATTTTTTACAACTTTATAAGGCAAAAAGCTAATTTTAGGAAGAATTTCAGCTCTTAAACGGAAAACTCATCTTTTCAAAAAATATACCGATTTTAAATATAGTTCACAACAAAACAAATAATATTCTATTGAAACCAATAAAACAAATACATAATTACATATAAACATATATAAAACAAAATAAAAAACTTTTTAAAAATAGTTTGTTTAGCTATTGTAAAGAATTTCAAATCGGGCTAACTTAACCAAGTAAATATTTCATAGGAATAAATTGTTTTGGGAAGGAACACTTTATTCATTTTAGACGTAGCAATGCAATACTATCATCAGGACACCTTAATCTATTTGAACGGCGAGTTTGTAAAAGCAAGTCAGGCTGGCATTGACCTTTTTGGTCAGTCCCTACACTATGGTTATGGTGCATTCGAAGGTCTCCGAGCATACAATACACACAATGGCACACGTATATTCAAAGCAGAGGAACACTTCGAAAGGCTACAGCATTCCTGTCAGGCCATAGATCTTTCCTATACTTGGCAGAATCGTGTACTGATCGAGAAAAGCTATGAACTACTCGAAGCAAACAATCTTCGTGCAGCCTATATACGCCCGTTGGTATTCTCCGGTTCCAACATGCACCTCACCGCATCCAAGGAAGCCAACATCATGATTGCTGCATGGGAATGGGGGCCTTACTTGGGACAAAACCTGCTTCGGGTCAATATTTCACCTATTGAGAGGCCCAATCCCAAGTCGTTCTTGGTCAATGCAAAGGTATCCGGTCAATATATCAACTCCATATTGGCAACTAGTGACGCGCTACAAAAAGGCTTCGACGAGGCAATCTTGCTGGATCAGGAAGGCTTCGTATCGCAGGCATCCAGTGAAAATATCTTTATCGAAAAAGATTTTAAGATATATACTCCACCTTTGGGCAATATATTTCCGGGTATCACACGGCAGACAGTCATTGGCATTTGTCATGAACTGGGATTTGACCTCATCGAAAAGCGACTGACCGTAGAAGACTTGTACAAGGCCGATAGCGCATTTCTAAGTGGTACCGCCACAGAAATCATCGGTATCAAACAGGTGGATCACGTCGTCTATAAAGAAGAGTGGAAAGACACCATTGGAGCATCTATCCAACGAAAATATAAAAACTTAGTATTAGAGCAAGAGAATTATGAAGTCATCATCTGACAAAGCGATTTTAAACAAGTACAGTCGCATCTTTACGCAGGACGAAACACAGCCTGCAGCGAAAGCCATGCTATACGGTATCGGACTGACCGATGCCGACATGGACAAAGGTCAAGTCGGTATTGCTAGTATGGGTTACGATGGTAATACCTGCAATATGCACCTTAACGATTTGGCACAAGTGGTCAAAAAAGGTATTTGGGACAATGACTTGGTAGGTCTTACCTTTGGCACCATCGGTGTGAGTGACGGTATGAGCAATGGTACAGAAGGTATGCGCTACTCTTTGGTATCCCGTGATGTCATTGCAGATAGCATAGAGACCATCTGTGGCGGACAATACTATGATGGTGTAGTCGCGATCCCAGGTTGTGACAAGAATATGCCCGGAGCGATCATGGCTATGGCCAGACTCAATCGCCCTTCTATTATGGTCTACGGTGGAACTATTGCACCCGGCTATTACAAAGGCGAAGAATTGAACATCGTGTCTGCTTTTGAAGCATTGGGTAAAAAAATTGCTGGTACGATTTCCGATGAAGATTATGACGGTGTCATCCGCCACACTTGCCCGGGAGCTGGTGCTTGCGGAGGAATGTACACAGCCAATACTATGGCTTCTGCAATCGAGGCTTTGGGGATGAGTCTACCGTATTCGTCCTCCAATCCTGCTGTATCCGAAGAAAAGAAGAAAGAATGCTTTGAAACAGGTAAATATATACGCATCCTGTTGGAAAAGGATATCAAACCATCGGATATCATGACACGCAAAGCCTTCGAAAATGCCATGCGTCTGATTGTCGTCCTTGGTGGTTCGACCAATGCGGTACTCCACTTCATTGCTATTGGTCATTCCGTAGGCGTAGACATCACACCGGATGATTTTCAACGTATGTCCGACGAAACACCTGTATTGGCAGATTTCAAACCATCAGGCAAATACTTGATGCAGGATCTCCACCAATATGGCGGTACACCTGCTGTCATGCGTTACTTATTAGACGAAGGACTCTTACATGGTGACTGCTTGACAGTAACCGGAAAAACGGTCGCCGAAAACCTGGCAGATGTCAAATCCATCATGGATTACAATCAAGCTATCGTACAACCTTTGTCCAGCCCGATCAAAAAGACCGGGCACTTGCAAATCTTGTACGGCAATCTGGCAGAGCAAGGTTCGGTGGCCAAGATTTCGGGCAAAGAAGGAGAGAAATTCACCGGACCCGCCCGCGTATTCGATGGCGAGCAGGACTTGGCAAAAGGTATAGCTTCTGGACGTGTAAAATCCGGCGATGTTGTCGTCATCAAAAATGAAGGGCCAAAAGGTGCTCCGGGAATGCCAGAAATGCTGAAACCAACTTCCTTGATCATCGGTGCGGGCCTGGGTAAATCTGTCGCTTTGATTACCGATGGACGCTTCTCCGGTGGGACACACGGATTCGTCGTGGGACATATCACACCTGAAGCCTATGAAGGAGGACTGATCGGTCTGGTCGAAGACGATGACATCATCGAAATAGACGCCGTGAACAATACGATCAATGTCAAGCTTTCGGATGAGGAAATCGCTAAACGCAGAGCAAACTGGCAACAGCCTGCACTGAAAGTAAGCAAAGGCGTCCTGTACAAATATGCCAAAACGGTAGCAAATGCTTCACAAGGTTGTGTGACGGATTTATAAAAAAGAACAAAGATTAAAGAGCAAAGAACAAAGATTTCCGGTTAGTCTATTGTCCTTGATCCTTGCTCCTTATTCCTTAATCTCAATACCCAATACTAACATCTCAATACTAATATAAAATGAGTACACTGGAAAAAACGGAAACAAAGGAAACCCAATCCACATTGGCCAATACACAGATCTCCGGATCTCAAGCCGTGTTGGAAGCGTTGATCCACGAAGGTGTGGATACTGTGTTTGGTTATCCAGGTGGTGCCATCATGCCTATTTACGATGCGCTGTATGACTACAACGACAAGCTAAAGCATATTTTGGTACGCCACGAGCAAGGTGGGATTCATGCCGCACAAGGGTATGCACGTACATCAGGACGTGTAGGTGTGGCTTTTGCGACAAGTGGTCCCGGCGCAACAAACCTGGTCACAGGTCTTGCCGATGCCATGATTGATAGTAATCCCATCGTCTGCATCACCGGACAAGTCTTTGCAGCTCTATTAGGAACCGATGCATTTCAGGAAACAGATGTCATCAACATCACGACACCCGTTACCAAATGGAATTATCAGGTGACCGATGCAACCGAAATTCCCGAAGTACTTGCCAAAGCGTTCTATATCGCACAGACCGGACGTCCCGGCCCTGTATTGATCGATATTACCAAGAATGCGCAGATTCAGCTATTCGACTATAAAAGCTATGAGAAATGCAACCACGTACGTAGTTACAGGCCTGCCCCTATCGTACGCAGAGAATATGTCGAAGAGGCTGCTAAAGTCATCAATGAAGCAAAAAAACCTTTTGTTTTGTTTGGGCAAGGTATCATTCTCGGCAAAGCCGAGCAAGAATTTAAGGATTTCATCGAAAAAGGAGGCCTCCCTGCTGCAGCGACGGTCATGGGGCTGTCTGCATTGGAAACAGATCACCCGCTGCACGTGGGTATGTTGGGTATGCACGGCAATTATGCTCCTAATGTCATGACCAACTCTTGCGATGTACTCATCGCTGTAGGCATGCGTTTTGATGACCGGGTTACGGGCCGTCTGGACAAGTATGCCAAGCAGGCAAAGGTGATCCATTTGGATATAGATCCTGCCGAGATCGACAAAAACGTCAAAACAACCGTACCGGTTTGGGGGGATTGTAAAGAAACCTTACCTATGTTGACTGAATTGATCAACAAAGCCGATCACAGTGCTTGGTTGCAACAGTTCCGTGAATTGGAAAAAGAAGAGATAAAAGAAGTCATCTACGACGAGCTCAATCCAACCTCTGACATCATGACCATGGGCGAAGTCGTCCGTGTACTGAATGAGCTAACTGGTGGTGACGCCGTCATCGTGACGGACGTAGGTCAACACCAAATGATTGCTTGCCGCTATGCTAAATTCAACAAGAGCAAATCCAACGTTACCTCCGGAGGGTTGGGGACTATGGGATTCGGATTGCCGGCAGCCATCGGTGCATGGTATGGAGCCCCTCATCGTGATATCATCGCCATCATTGGCGACGGAGGGTTTCAGATGACTTTGCAGGAACTTGGAACGATTATGCAATTCGGCGCTAAGGTCAAGATTCTGATCTTGAATAATAGTTTCTTAGGTATGGTAAGACAATGGCAACAATTGTTCAATGACAAACGTTACTCTTTTGTGAACATTACCAGCCCTGACTTTGTAGCCTTGGCCAAGTCTTATTATATTGAAGGCAACAAGATTTCGGATAGAAAAGATCTGGAACAAGCATTGAAAACAATGTTGGATCATGATGGATCTTACCTATTGGAAGTCGTCGTAGGCAAAGAGAACAACGTGTTCCCCATGGTTGCACAAGGTACAGCCGTATCGGAAATTAGGTTAAAATAAGACAGCTGCAGGCTATAGGCAGTAAGCTTTAAGCAATTAGAGCCTATTGCCTAAGGCCTAGAACTTATAGCGTAAAACAATGGAAAAACAAGAATACACCATCACCATATACACAGAGAATTCTATCGGTATGATAGGACGTATCTCGGGCATCTTCTCCAGAAGAAAGATCAATATCGAAAGCTTGAACACCTCCCCTTCAGAAGTCGAAGGTATCCACCGTTTTACGATTCTGATTACCGAATCGGAAGAAGTGGCACGCAAACTTTGCCGTCAGATCGAAAAACAAGTGGAAGTGTTGAAAGCTTACTACAATACCAACGATGAACTGATCTGGCAGGAGCAGGCACTGTACAAAGTACCTGCGGACGTGATTGCTGAAAAAGCCTATGTCGAACGGTTGCTACGCCAATACGGAGCCAATGTGGTCGTCATCCGTAATGACTATATTGTCTTCGAGACAGCAGGGCATCGCGAAGAAATAGACCGCTTGACAGAAGAGCTCGGTAAATATAGCCTGATCGAATTTGTCCGTGGAGCACGTATCGCCATCATCAAAGACAGCGCCGGCTTTCACAGCAAATTAAAGCAGTTCGAAAAAGAGGAGCCCTCTCCGGAAGTGATAGAAAATGAGTTCTTGGACCAACAGGATAAGGTGTTTACGATGTAAGTAAGGGTTTAAAAGTTTAAGGTTCAAAGTTTAAAGTTACTGACAACTGATCACTGACTACTGACAACTAAACATGAAAGAAACATTCAAATACATCATCCAAGCACGCAAAGCCTTTATTGAGCTTGTCGATGGACTTAGTTTGGAGCAATTAAACCACATTCCCGATGGATTCAACAACAATATCATCTGGAATTTTGGTCATATCGTCGTTGCCACACAAGGATTGTGCTACCTGCGTACAGGGGTGAGACCCGACTATACGATCAAGTACGGGCCTGCTTACACCAAGGGGACAAAACCCACGTACACCGTGTCACAAGAGGAAGTTGAAGACCTGAAAGCATTGGCTATCCAAACAATTGAACAGATCGAAAAGGATTACCAGGCAGGAATCTTCAAGGAAATCACACCTTTTGAGACCAGCACCTACAACGAAGTGATGCCGACCATCGAGGATGTCGTCATCACCTCGGCAGGCCATGACAATCTGCATTTCGGCTATGCGTTGGCACAAAGAAGGATAATATTAACACCGTAGAGACGCAAAATTTTGCGTCTCTACATTAAAACAACGTAATCAACATAAAAAAACAAAAACATACAATGGCAAATTATTTCAACACATTACCGCTCAGAGAGCAACTAATCCAATTAGGACAAGCAGAATTTATGGATTCATCAGAGTTTGCTGATGGCGTAAATGCTTTGAAAGGTAAAAAAATCGTAATCGTAGGGGCAGGTGCACAAGGCCTTAACCAAGGTCTCAACTTGAGAGACAGCGGACTGGACGTATCTTACGCTTTACGTAAAGAAGCTATTGAAGAAAAAAGAGCATCCTGGAAGAATGCAACTGACAACAACTTCACGGTAGGAACTTACGAAGAGTTGATTCCTAGTGCAGACTTGGTCATCAACCTTACTCCCGACAAGCAGCATACAGCGGTGGTCAATGCCGTCATGCCTTTGATGAAACAAGGCGCTACATTGTCATATTCCCACGGATTCAACATCGTAGAAGAAGGCATGCAGATCCGTAAGGATTTGACCGTCATCATGGTTGCACCTAAATCTCCGGGATCAGAGGTACGTGCAGAATATTTGAGAGGTTTTGGTGTACCGACTTTGATCGCCGTACACCCGGAGAATGACCCTCAAGGTAAAGGTTGGGCCGAAGCAAAAGCCTATTGTGTAGGCACAGGTGGTCACCGTGCAGGTGTATTGAAATCATCTTTTGTTGCTGAGGTAAAATCCGATTTGATGGGTGAGCAAACAATCCTTTGTGGCCTGTTGCAGACTGGCTCTATCCTGTCTTTTGACAAGATGATCGAAAAAGGTATTGATGCAGGTTATGCCTCAAAACTGGTTCAATACGGTGTTGAAGTCATTACAGAGGCCTTAAAACACGGTGGTGTGAGCGGTATGATGGATCGCCTGAGCAACCCTGCCAAGATCAAGGCTTTCGAGCTGTCCGAGGAACTGAAAGACATCATGCGTCCCTTGTTCCAAAAACACCAGGACGACATCATGTCCGGCGAATTTAGCCGTACCATGATGATTGACTGGGCCAACGGAGATGCCAACTTATTGAAATGGAGAGCCGAAACGGGGGAGACCGCTTTCGAAAAATCTACCGCAGGTGATGTAAAGATCGGTGAGCAAGAATATTTCGACAATTACTTACTGATGGTAGCCTTTGTACGTGCCGGTGTAGAATTGGCCTTCGAGGTTATGGTAGAAGCAGGTATCAAACCCGAATCTGCTTACTACGAATCACTGCACGAAACACCGTTGATCGCCAATACAATCGCTCGTAAAAAACTATTCGAAATGAACCGTGTTATTTCAGACACAGCAGAATACGGTTGTTATTTGTTCGATCAAGCCTGTAAGCCTTTGTTGGCAGACTTCATGAAGAAAATCGATACAGACGTAGTCGGCAAAAACTTCAACGAAGGCAAAGACGGTGCAGTAGACAACATCAAGTTGGTACAAGTCAATGAGATTTTACGCAACCACCCTGTTGAGATCGTAGGCACACGCTTACGTAAAGCGATGACCGCTATGAAAGCGATTAAGACAGTGTAATAGTTATCAGTGGACAGTGTTCAGTTGGTCAGTACTGATTACTGTCCACTGACGACTGACCACTAAAAAAGAAGAGAGAAAATGGGAAAAACATTAGTAGAAAAAATTTGGGATGCACACGTTGTCAAGAGTCAGGAAGGATTTCCGGATATTCTATATATCGATACACACCTGATTCATGAAGTGACTTCGCCACAGGCATTTGATGGTCTTCGAAAAAGAGGTCTTTCTGTTTTTCGTCCACAGCAAACTGTAGCTACGGCAGACCACAACGTGCCTACATTAAATCAACATCTACCCATCCAGGAAGAGCTTTCGCGCTATCAGGTGGATATGTTAACCAAGAATACCAAAGAATTTGGCATCGAACTTTACGGCTTGGGCCACCCATATCAAGGGATTGTACACGTGATCGGACCTGAATTGGGTATCACCCTACCGGGCAAAACGATGGTATGTGGCGATAGCCACACTTCTACACATGGTGCATTCGGAGCGATAGCCTTTGGTATCGGTACTTCACAGGTAGAGCAAGTGTTTGCGACACAATGCCTCTTGCAGCAAAAACCCAAAACGATGAAAATCGAAGTCAATGGCGAGTTGGGCAAAGGTGTAGGTGCAAAGGATATTATCTTATATGTTATCTCAAAAATAACCGCCGCCGGTGGCACGGGCTATTTTGTAGAATTTGCAGGTTCAGCGATCCGCTCATTAAGCATGGAAGGCCGCATGACCGTTTGCAACATGAGCATCGAGATGGGTGCTCGCGGTGGATTGATCGCCCCTGACCAGACCACCTTTGATTATATCTACGGTCGCGAATTTGCTCCCCAAGGCGAGAAATGGGATGAAGCACTGACATACTGGCAAACACTCTATTCAGACGAAGATGCACAATTTGACGAAGTATTGGTATTTGACGCAGCCGATATCCAACCAATGATTACCTACGGTACAAATCCGGGTATGGGTATAGGGGTGACTGAACATATTCCTACGACAGCTTCGCAGCCGGAAAGCGAACAACCGTCCTACAAAAAGGCATTGGATTATATGGGTTTCCATGATGGTGAAAAAGTGCTGGACAAGCCTGTAGATTATGTTTTCATCGGAAGCTGTACCAATTCCCGTATCGAAGACCTTCGTCAGGTAGCCGCATTCGTACAGGGCAAACAGAAAGCCGAAAACGTGGAAGTATGGATTGTACCGGGATCAAAGCAGGTTGAAGCACAGGCAAAAAAAGAAGGTATAGACAAGATTTTCGAAGAAGCAGGTTTTATGTTGCGTGAGCCGGGTTGCTCGGCTTGTCTGGGTATGAACGAAGACAAAATCCCTGCGGGAAAATACTGTGTATCTACGTCTAATCGTAACTTCGAAGGCCGTCAAGGCCCAAATGCTCGCACCATGCTGGTCAGTCCGTTGACTGCCGCAGCCGCGGCCATTACCGGCAAGGTTGTGGATGTGAGAGAGCTGTTGTCAGAATCATGATTCTTGTAATTAAATGATGAAGGAACAAAACAAATTGGAATTTAAGCCGTACAATCGCAAACTTTTGGGAGATGTGGACAAAAAGGCTTTTCAGACGATGCTTCGTTTTGAGGAGTACCTTGCGCAAACTTCACTTTCCAAAATACACGCTGAATTAATCAAAATCAGAGTGTCACAGATCAACGGTTGTTCGTACTGCATCGACAAGCATATCCAGGATGCCATCCAATATGGTGAAGACCATAGGCGTATCCATTTGTTGTCCGTATGGCATGAAGTTTCTTGTTTTTCCAAAGAAGAACGGGCAATATTGGCTTTATGTGATTGCATCACGCTCATTCATCAACAAGGTGTACCGGACGATGTATACGACCAAGCTCTGGAAGTTTTGGGCCAACAATATTTCACGGAAGTGATGATGGCTATCATCGCGATGAATGCCTGGAACAGAGTTGGAATAACAACCGGAAGGTTACCAGAAATTTAATGAAAAATGAAAAAATTTGAAAAATTAACATCAAGGGTAGTACCCCTACCTATTGAAAATATCGATACCGACCAGATTATCCCTGCTCGTTTCCTCAAGGCAACGACACGCGAAGGATTTGGCGACAACCTGTTCCGCGACTGGCGTTTTGATAGCGACAATCAGCCGAAAGCCGATTTCGTCATGAACGATCCGACCTATTCAGGTAAGATACTTGTGGCCGGAAAGAATTTCGGTTGCGGTTCATCACGTGAACACGCAGCTTGGGCGATACAAGACTACGGCTTTGATGTTGTGATCAGCTCTTTCTTTGCGGACATCTTCAAAGGCAACGCCCTGAACAATGGCGTACTGCCTATCACGGTGCCAGATGCTTTTTTAGAAAAAATATTCGAAACAGTTTTTGCCAATCCAAATGCAGGGCTCACAGTCGATTTGGAAGCACAAACAGTAACGATCAACGACACTGGAGATAACTTCGAATTTGAGATCAACGCATACAAAAAATCCTGCTTGATCAATGGCTACGACGATATCGATTTTATCCTCAGCCACAAAGCAGAGATCGAAGAATTTGAAAGAACAAGACCTTTTTCGTTTTACAGGTAGAGACGCAATGCATTGCGTCTCTACAACATGATACAAATGACAGAACCTTTTGTGCATATCGACCAACTGACCATTCAATACCCACCTAAGATGGTATTGAACGATCTTTCATGGACAATCAACAAAGGGGAAAACTATGTCTTGGGAGGCAAAAGCGGTACGGGAAAAACAACCTTGGCAAAAGCCATTGCAGGATTAATACCTAGTGATGGCCGCGTGAGCATTCATTTTGACCCTACGCTTCCTTTGTCCCCAAAAGTGCACTACATCAGCAATTGGTATCAATTTACCAATCTGGAAGGAGATCGCAACTTCTACTATCAGCAACGCTACAACCGTCATCAAGGACAAGATACGCTGACCGTCAAAGCCGAACTGGAACATTTTGCCGAACAAGAAAACCTAGACTTTGCCGATATTGCGGACAAAGTCGTCGAGATCGGTTTCGAAAATGTACAGCAGTCGCAGTTGATCGAGCTATCCAGTGGTGAACATAAAAAACTCCAATTGGTCAAAGGTCTCTGGCTAAAACCCCAGCTTCTCATTATTGATGAACCTTATACCGGTCTGGATGCCCGGTCAAGAGTAGTGTTGAACGACTGGCTGGACGAGTTGGCAAAGGAAGGCGTTCAACTTTTCCTAATCACCAACGACCAAAAACTGCCTTCGACTATCAACAAATTTGCCTATATTGCAGAAGACAGCCGGTTAATAAACGTGCATGGTGCTTTAGATTTTCCAAAGGATAACAAACGTCAAAAAAAGGAACTTCCCGAATTCTTGAAAGAAGTGCCACAGACGGATTATGACATCATAGCACAATTAAATAATATCAATATCCGTTATGGAGACAAAGAGGTACTGAAAAATATCTCTTGGGAAGTCAAGGTCGGCGAAAAATGGTTGTTGCAAGGACCAAACGGGTCTGGTAAGTCTACCCTATTGAGCCTGATCAACGGCGACCATCCACAAGCTTATGGCCACGATATTACGTTGTTTGGCAACAAGAGAGGCTCTGGGGAGAGCATTTGGGATATCAAGGCCAAGATTGGGATGATTTCTCCCGAAATGCATTGGTATTTCGATCAAAATGCAACCGTATGGCATACAATCGCGTCGGGTTTTTACGACAGTATTGGGTGGTTTATCGATGTGAAGTTTCAGGAGAGAAAACAAATAATAGAATTATTAGAATTTTTCGATTTAATAAAACATAAAGACGAATTACTGCACACATTACCTTTGGGCAAACAAAGACTTGCTATGTTAGCAAGGACCATTATCAAAAATCCTCCCCTATTGGTATTGGACGAACCGTGCCAGGGGCTGGACAGTGAGCAGACAAAATATTTCAATGATGTGGTAGATGAGTTGGCACAGCACGGCAAGACGTTAATATATGTCGGGCATTACGAAAGTCAGTTGCCCTCTTGCATCGAACACAGGATTGTATTGGAAAAAGGTGAGGTGATGACGAATGTGGGAATTTGAAGATGGTCTCATGTTTTGTCATTCCGACGATAGGAGGAATCTATCCTGAATGTATAGATGTCTCGTATCCTCGACATGACAAAAAACGGTTTGTCTTCGATGAACATAAAATTGTATTGGAAAAAGGTAAGGTAATTATAAATGTGAGGATTTGAAAATTCGTCATTGCGAGGAGGCACAAAGACAGCTGCAAAGCAAACTTATAATATACAAAAGATTGCTTCGCCCTCACAATGACCTGACTAAAAAGATAAAAGACTATTTGGAAATAGTGATAAGTAAGTAGTACTAACAACTGATTACTGACAACTGACAACTTTTTATAAAAAATGAAAAAAAATATCCTTATTATTCCGGGAGATGGAATCGGACAAGAAGTAACGACTTGGGGTAAACAAGTACTGGAAGCTGTAGCCAGCAGATATGGCCATGACTTCACATTTGATGAAGCGATCATGGGGCATACAGCCATTGAAGCTACAGGCAACCCACTACCGGACGAAACATTGGAAAAAGCAAAGGCATCCGATGCCATCCTGTTTGGTGCCATTGGTCATGCCAAGTACGACAACGACCCTTCGGCCAAAGTGCGTCCCGAACAAGGCTTATTAAAAATACGTAAGGAATTGGGCTTGTATGCCAATCTACGTCCTATCCTCCTGTTTGATGAACTATTGGATGCCTCAAGCCTTAAGCCCGAAGTGCTTCGTGGAACAGATATTTTATTTTTCCGCGAACTGACAGGTGATGTTTATTTTGGAGAGAAAAAGCGCAACGATGACAATACCTTTGCTTCGGATCTGATGAATTACCACCGTTACGAAGTCGAACGCATCGCCCGTAAAGCGTATGATGCAGCTCGTACACGTAGCAAGAAATTATGTTCGGTAGATAAGGCCAATGTATTGGAAACCTCCCGCCTATGGAGAGAAGTTGTACAGGAAATTGCCAAAGAATACCCGGACGTAGAGACCGAACACATGTTTATCGACAATGCAGCTATGCAATTAGTCAAAAATCCAAAGAAATTTGATGTCGTACTTACCGCAAATCTATTTGGCGATATATTGACGGATGAGGCTTCGCAAATTGCGGGGTCTATGGGCATGTTGGCTTCAGCCTCTATCGGAGACGGTACAGGCTTCTTTGAACCTATCCATGGCTCAGCACATGATATTGCTGGTCAAAACAAAGCCAATCCACTAGCTTCCATTCTATCGGCAGCCCTGATGTTGGACATCGCTTTCGGCCTGCAAGAAGAAGCTAAGACCGTAACCAATGCCGTAGCTACTACACTCAAAGCCGGTTGGCGCACAGGCGATATTGCCAATGCGGCAACGGCCTCAGACAAAATATTGGGAACAAACGAAATGGGGGCTAAAGTGCTTGATTTTTTAATTTGAAGATTTGAAAATGAGGTAATTTGGACATGAATAACATAAAGGCATTTCCAAATTTCCAAATCATTGAATTATCTCATTATATTTAATTTTTAATTTTAAAACTATGCTACACGATCCTAATCACATATACATTTTTGACACCACCTTGCGTGATGGTGAGCAGGTACCGGGTTGTCAATTGACTACTCCTGAGAAAATCGATATTGCAAGAGATTTGGAAAAACTCGGCGTAGATATTATCGAAGCTGGATTTCCCGTGTCCAGTCCCGGCGATTTCCAATCTGTCGTAGAGCTTTCCAAAGCGGTCAATGATGTGATCATCTGTGCCTTGACACGTGCCAACAAAAATGATATAGACGTTGCCTCCGAAGCCTTAAAATATGCCAAAAGACCACGTATCCACACCGGTATAGGCTCATCAGATGTACATATACAGTACAAATTCAACAGTACGCGTGAAGAAATTCTCGAACGTGCCGTGTCTGCCGTAAAGCATGCCAAAACCTATGTTGAGGACGTAGAATTCTACGCCGAAGATGCAGGCCGTGCAGACTTAGGCTTTCTTGCCCGCATGATCGAATCTGTCATTGCTGCCGGAGCTACCGTAGTCAATATTCCGGACACCAACGGCTATTGCTTACCACATCAGTATGGTTCGAAGATCAAATACTTGAAAGAAAACGTAAAAAATATCGACCAGGCAATTATTTCGGCACACTGCCATAATGATTTAGGACTAGCCACAGCCAATTCTATCTCAGCTGTATTGAACGGTGCCCGCCAGATTGAATGTACCATCAACGGTATAGGCGAACGTGCCGGAAACACTTCATTGGAAGAGGTGGCTATGATACTCAAAGTCCACAACAAAGAGTTTGGCAACCTTTCTTCAAACATCGACAGCCGAATGTTTACCTATATCTCACGCAAAGTCAGTGACATGATGAATATGCCGGTACAACCGAACAAAGCCATCGTGGGACGCAATGCCTTTGCACATAGCTCCGGTATACATCAGGATGGTTTCCTCAAGCACCGTGAGACGTATGAGATCATCCGTCCGGAAGATGTGGGATTGGAAGAAGCTGATATTATCTTGACAGCCCGTTCAGGTCGCCACGCCTTAAAGCACCATTTAGAGCGTCTGGGCCATCATTTGGATAAAGATACATTGGCGGAAACCTACCAACGTTTCTTGGTGTTGGCAGATGCCAAGAAAGAGATTACCGACGATGACCTTTTGTCGTTGGTGAAATAAGATAATAACATCGTAGAGACGCAATGCATTGCGTCTCTACTGTGTCATACTAAAAAAAACATGGACTTATCAACCCTAAACATAGATTCCCTACAAGCCAAAGAAAGGATAAAAGGAGTCGTCACCCGTACACCTCTTCAATATAACCTACACCTTTCTGAGAGATATGGTGCCGAGATCTACTTGAAGCGGGAGGATCTTCAAGTCGTCCGTTCGTATAAACTCCGTGGAGCCTTCAACAAGATCAGCAGCCTTTCCGAAGAAGAACGGGCCAAAGGCGTGGTCTGTGCCAGTGCGGGCAACCATGCACAAGGCGTAGCATTGTCCTGCAAGAAGCTTGATATCAAAGGAGTGATCTTCATGCCCGGCCCCACCCCTCGCCAAAAAATCACGCAAACCGAAATGTGGGGCAATGGCAGTATCGAAATCGTCCTGACGGGTGATACTTTTGACGATTGCCAAAAAGCAGCAATGGAATACGCCGACCAAAACAGCATGGCTTTTATCCCTCCTTTTGATGACCTCAAAGTCATTGAAGGCCAGGGAACCGTAGCTGTCGAAATATTGGAAGATCTTCCCGATGTGGAGGTAGTCCTCATACCTATCGGTGGTGGCGGGCTCTCTTCCGGACTCAGCTACCACATGAAAAAGTTTTCGCCAGACACCAAATTGTATGGCGTAGAACCCGAAGGAGCCCCTTCCATGCGGGCCGCTTTGGACAATGGAGGGCCTATTGAACTGGAACAGATCAACAAATTCGTAGACGGAGCTGCCGTAAAAAAAATAGGTTCATTGACCTATTCCATCAGCAGCCAACTGTTGGATAGCGTAAAATTGGTACCCGAAGGCAAAATCTGTACGACTATCCTTGAGTTGTACAACAAGGACGCCATTGTCGTCGAACCTGCAGGAGCGCTGTCCGTAGCCGCTCTGGAGTTCCACAAAGAAGAGATCAAAGGTAAAAAAGTCGTCTGCATCATATCCGGAGGCAACAACGACATCGACCGTATGAGCGAGATCAAGGAAATGTCTCTGCTGTACGAGGGATTCAAGCATTATTTTATCGTGCGTTTTCCACAACGTCCCGGAGCCTTACGCCTATTGGTAACAGAAGTACTTGGCCCTAAAGACGATATTACACGATTTGAGTACATCAAGAAAACCGAACGCGAACGTGGTCCAGCATTGATCGGTATCGAGCTGAATGACCCAAAAGACTATATCACTTTCATCGAACGGTTGAAAGCCTACAAGTTCGATTTCATCGAAATCAACAAAGATCAGACTTTGTTTGAGTATTTGGTATAATACAAGGCAATCCGTGAAAGAGTGCGTAATCTTAAAAAAAATGCCTATGCCTTTTCAACAAATTGCATAGGCATTTTTTATAAATGACCCACGCTGGCACGAACCGAGCAAAGCGAGCTCACCGCAGGTAATCCTTTCGTGTGCCTGTTAAGAGGTACACGAAAGGATTTGTGCACCAACAAGAATACCCTAACTTTTTCCCAAAAACACAGGTAACATTCCTAACAAATTTTTGATCTGTATGTAGACGCATCAGGAACATGCATCTGCCATTAAGACTATACAGATTAAAAATAAAATGTTATGAAAAAACTTCTACTTACCCTCATGTTTTTGAGCTGTTCCTTTTTAACCTTTGCACAGGAAAGTAGCAAAGGCGACCTTCAAATCGGTATACAGGGAGGAAGCAGCATACCCATGGACAGCTACAAAAAAATTGGCGAAACAAAAATAGGTTATTACTCAGGTCTGTTTGTCGATAAATATTTTTCCGACAACAAGTTTGGTATAGGTGTGGACGCCCGCTATATCTACAACGAAATAAACAAACAGGATAGTTTTAAATTTGAGAATGGTCATTTCGGCACCAACTATCGTAACAAAACCCGTTTTCAAGACTTCCTATTTACCTTAGGGCCGACCTATAAATTTAGCAAAAACAAATTCCAACTGGAAGCATATGTACGTGGAGGTATCATGATGCAGTATTTTCCCGAATATGTACGCACCATGACCTACACCGATGCGCTTGGGAATGCGACAATGTATGATCCAAAATGGACAGAAAATGGACCAGACAACAAAGCGAATAGTTGGGCCGGATTGGGCGGATTACGGTTCAATTACGTGATCAGTCCCAAAATTGTGGTATTTGCACATGCAGATTATGTTCAGACTTTTGGCACCAAATTCGGTAGCAAAGCTAGCCAGTTTACGGTCAAAAATAGTGTAGAGATTCAGCCTGTAGATGTCACGACTTCTGTCAAGAGTTTTTTGGATCATTACGAAGAGCTACAAGCTCCTAGCAGAACACCGCATCAAACCATCCAGGCAGGTATAGGTGTAAAAATGACCTTTGGAAAAACAGTACCAGTCGTCCCTCCGAAAAAAGAAGAACCTATAAAATACGAGGATATCCCTGCACCGGTAGCCAAAACCAAAGCCTTACAGATCGTCGTCAAGGATAAACAGACCAATCTGGCGCTCAGTGGTGTGACTGTGTCCATCAGTGGAGGAAGCGTGGACGAGAAATCCATTTCGGACGCCAGTGGGCAAGCAGCCAAAATAGAGGATATCAAACCCGGAAATTATCAAGTCGTCGGCGAGAAAAATGGTATTAAAACACCTATCCTGACGTTGAGCGAAGCAGATTTCAAAAGCAATTCATCGGTCATTTTCAAAGAAATTTATCACGATGACCCTCGGTTTACTTTGGTCGGAGAAACTTTTGATTGTACCACACAGAGCAATCTCGGCGGTATCAATACTATGCTGACCAATACTGGAAATAAAACCAACATAAGCCAGATTTCGGACACAAAAGGTCAGTTCATCTACCAATTGGATCCTCAAAGTGAATTTACTGTCGTGGCCAACCAACAAGGAAAATACTCGCAGACAGAATTGGTATCTACCAAAGGATTGGACCGCAGCCAAACTTTGTACGTGACACTCAAACTAGGTGTATGTGAGCTGGTCAAAGATAGTTCCTGGGAACTGAAAAACATCCTGTACGATTTTGACAAGAGCGATATTCGTCCCGATGCAGCATTGATATTGGACAATGTAGTATCTATCTTAAAACAGAACCCTTCCCTGCGTATCGAGCTGTCCTCACATACAGACAGTAGGGGAAATGACGGATATAACCTGAAACTCTCCCAACGTCGTGCAGATGCAGCCGTGGATTATCTCGTCAAAAACGGTGTATCAAGAAACAGGTTGATTGCTAAAGGATACGGAGAAACCAGATTAAAGAACAATTGCATAAATGGAGCTGATTGTTCCGAAGAACAACATCAAGAAAACAGACGCACGGAAATAAAAATTCTGGATTTTTAAATAGATGAAAAGGCACACGCGGCACACTCCTGATGGTAGGTAAGCGTGCCACGTGTACTTTATTTGAAACCAGAGTAGCAAAACTGAAAAAGATTTCGTTTTAAATCACAGCACTAACAAACCTCAACTATGAAAAACATAAACACCCTTATACAAAAGGAGAAAACCCGGGAAGAACCTGGTTTAATAGCTTTTATTCTTGGTTTTTTTATATTTCTTTACCGCAGATCACGGCCTTGATCTGCTTTACACAGACGAGGGTGTCTAGCTACCGTTATTTTGTCATTCCGACGACAGGAGGAATCTATATTCAAAGCCATTTTAGATCCTTCCTATTGTCAGGATGACAGACTTTTTAGACACCTCTATATTTTATCCCTATGAAAATGAGTATGAGGAAAATACCACCAACCCACATAAAGACAGACGATACTGTCCTTTTTTTCAACCCTATCTCATTCCCTATACCCGAATAATTGATATTGGCCCAATACCAAGGGTTTTGATGTTCTACTGAAGCTTTTGACAAGAATATCCGCTTTGCATTGGCCAGAGACATAATTGGTTTTTTATGCCGATAAAGTTCCTCATAGAAAAGTGAAGTCAACCGGAGCATAGTTTCATCGTTAGCAAACCAATAAGTGGAAATGACCGAGGGTACACCTTTGCCCAGAAAAACACGTTGTACACTTTCCATACCTTCTGAAGGAAGTGCCTTGCCACTACCGGTATTACAAGCCGACAAAAAGACCATTGGCGAATAAATATGATAAAAACGCAATTGCGCTGTCGATATAGGATTTTGTAAATAAATAATAGGGTTTTCTTCGTGGTCCAAGACGGTATGGGCTGCAATATGGATCACATGTGCGCTGGAAAATTGCCGGACAATGGTCGTATCATGCTGCTGCTCCGGACCGATGCGTTCGCTGCCAAAATGCCGACTGAGATTGTTAACCTCTTCCTGTACAAAGTGTAGATCAGGCAAAGGCTTGGGGAAAGTAGATCGGTACAGCAGGCTGATGTCTGTCTTGTCCACATTGGGTGCGTCCAATAAATCGTACAGAATAAAAGAATTGAGGTAGGCAAAATTGTGCGTATACACCAAAAAGTCATTTGCATACAAAGCATCAAAGGGTAAGCCATAGAGCTCACCGTCCAACGAGAGACATATATCGCTTTCAGCGAACTGGACTTTGGGCAATAATTCATGGACGATATGTCTGGACTGCTGTCGATAATGCTGTGGATCCTGATTGTACGCATGAGGTGAAAGACCGAAATATCTTTCTTTGAAACGGCCAATCCGGTCTATAAAAGCTGGATCTTCTACCTTATGGTAGACATATTGCTGGCCTAGCCGCCCAATGACCGTAACCGTACTGTCCTCATGTACAAAATAACTGTAATAAGTCTTTGTCTCATCATGCAGATGCTTCAAAAATATGACCTTATCCGGTGAATAATTGTAGGTCTCGAAATAGCGTTCGGACAATTGAAAATCAATCATCATCTGGTCGATTTGCTTTTGAAGCGCCTGTCGTTGAACGTTGTCTGAAGATTGACTGATCTTTTGATAGAGATTTCTGATCGTCTGTATGGCGTTTTTCAGCTCTGGATTCGCTTTATCCCAGTTATCCGATCGGTTTATTTCATTGATCAGCAGTCTTCCTTTACTTAGTTCGATACACCACAACAAGGTTTCCAGCAAGTCCTGTTTAGGTTTTCCTTGTTCCAGCAGTCTTTCAGAAAGCGCCGTCATTTCCTCAATGATGCCCCTATTCCAGATATTATTGTTGATTTGGTTTCTTTTGCTCGTAATGAGCTGTTGGGTTCTAAAGTCATTTTCGATTGCCCATTGGTAATAGTACAAAGCCGAGTCTATACGATCTTGTCGACTATGGCACCTTGCCAATCCGACCAATGCTTGGGTATAGGTATAGTCCAGAATGTATGTTTCGTTCAATGCTTGAGTGAACAGCGAAATGGTCTGCACAAATTCCTTTTTTGCCATCTGAATATCCCCCTTCTCATACAGAAGGTTGGCTATCACCTGTTGCAACTTTGCTTTTGTCCGGAATTGAGAGTTTGGGAAATTTTGATTTAAAACGGATAAAGCTTTCCGGGCCGGTTGTATATGATTATTGAGTTCGGCGTACAGCCCCAAAGCGGAAGTGTACCAGACCAATGTATCTCCTGTAAGACGATGTTTGCTGAACTCGTCCAATGCCAGTCTATTATACCGATTACTTCGCTCGTGATCATCTTTCAACACGTCTGAGAGTGTATTGTATAACAATCCTTTGGAAAGAGAAGGGATCGGATAGGCAAGGGTTCGGAGCAGTAGCTCTTCAGCTTTATGAGGTTCACCGTTAAAAAGATAAGCATTTGCCAGATTTCCGGTAAAACCGGAAAGAGACGTATAGTCATCCCTGGGTATCTCGCTGATGGTTTTTTCTAATAGGCTGATAGCTTTACGGTTATCATCGATCCGGATATAATTATTTGCGAGTGGCTTGATGACATAATCCAGATATGCAGGATCTTTCATATCGTGTTGCTGAATAAATCCTAATACTCGCTCGTAATACCGAACACTCTGGTATATATCACCATACTCTTTTAAGGCATAGGCCATGAATATCAATCCATAAACATACATTTCCTGCTGTTCAACAGATTGGGGATGAAGTTGTAGATTATTCAAAAAAGAGTCCGGGTTATGGACATACCTTTCGGGAGCTGTATCGGCAATGTTCTCAAAGTATTCGAAAATGGAATCAGGCATTACTACCGAAACATTGTTGGTAGAAACTGTGGGAGGCACAGGTGATGTACATTGCAGAAGCGTCACCACCCAAAAGCAAACGATCACAACATATACACTCCTGTTTATTCGCATATGATCTTTATGAATATATCGTAGGGGCGAAACATTTTTCGCCCGATACGGTAAAAACCCCATTGATAGGCAAAAGATTTTTTGTCCCTACAACACAATATACATATAAAAAATCAAAACCGCCTCGCTGGCGCACGAATCCTTTCGTGTGCCCCTCCATACCGTCAAAACCGCCAGATACCATATATACCACTGTGGGATTTTTGGTTTTTGTCATAAGCTACCCTAAACCCTATTGCTGGTCCCATGTAGACACGCCCGATATTGATGTCGAGAAATGGGTTATATTTAATATTGCTGTGCTTTGTGACAATATCTATGTTTTCAAAAGAAGCAACCTTTTCCGGTGTACCTTGGGCACCTGTAAAATAATAATCGACTTGATTGCTAAATGAAGTGTTGAAATCCTTTCTTAGCGACACACCCACCCCGATAGATACCCATGCATTTATATTATATCTTACCTGCACCGGTAGCTGTACGGAGACAAAGCTCCGACTATCACTTGAATCTTTGGCGCTGTACTCCTGTTTTCTCTCGATTTCCCTTCCGTTTTCCCAAACTGTTACATCAACAATTCCTTGTTCATCCTTACGAGGTACGGAGCTGTTTTGTGCATAATAACTGGTATAGATTTCCGCCTGCCAAAATGGTCTTTTGTAAGGAGCCATAGGAGCCAATCCGAAGCCCAATTGTATGCCAGGTTTGAACTGATACTTGGTTTCATGCTCCTTTGGTGTACCAAATGTTGCTGTAGTCCCGACAGTTACAATCGGCGAGATGATCTGCCTAAAACGAGAAGTAGAGGTATTGGTCTTGATCGGTGGGTTCTTGTCAAAATAGATATTGGTGAACGATTTGAACGATTTGTTCCGAAACTTCTTCTTTTCCATGTCGATGTCGAAAAGGATAAAACCCTTGGTACTGTCCATATCTGTGATGTCCTTGGCTGCCGTACCCGGTAGGGCGATATCCTTGAAGTGAAACACAAAGGTACCATCATCCTTGATATAATACCGATAGCAACCCATTGCATTTGCAGTCTGGCAGGTGTCACATTTTGGGTACAGTGCCTTTAGCCGAAAGGTCTCCTTGTTGACTTCCGGAGGAAGAGCCATTTCCAGGCGGACATTGCGGGCATCTCCTTCGCCATCATTCTGAAACTGTACCTTGTAGGTCAGTGTTTTGTTTTTGCTCTGGAACCTATAGCTCATCCGTGCCGGCTTGACCGACATCTTGTTGGGATCATGGGATTTCACGACCGGAATATCCACTTGATGTACATTGGCTATACCGTCTTCGGGAATAAACACACCTGTAATGGTCACAATGGCATTGGTATCTACGAGCATATCCTCGGTCACATCCAGATTAATAAGGGAAAATTGTTGTTCTGCGTTTGAAGGGTCTACATCATAGGCTGTTAGGCTGTTGTACGCACTGTAAAGGTTTTTGAAATAGTCGACGGCTTGATTGGCATTTGCAAAAAGCGAGACTTCTTTGACACCATAATCGGGACTACCGGTTTTGGTAAAGGTAGATTGCTTGACATTAGCCCATAGACTTTGTAACCCATCCCGTTGTGGCAACGTATCAATTTTTTCCTGGTAATAACTGCTCTGGTTTGCAAATTTAAAACCATCAAGACCAGCGACCTTTTCATTGGACAAAAGATATATCCTACCCTTTCTACCCTCCGTATTTACACCCACTACAAGCGCAATATCCTCTCCCGGTTTGGCATCGGAGAGTTTAAAAATCTGGAATATACCATTGGAAGAAAAGAAGTTTTGTTCGAACGGATTGGGGGAGCTCGTTTGAGAAGCAATGGCTGAACTAACCTCCACCTTCTTTCTGGGTCGTTTGGGTTTTCCACCATCATCATAGTTATTTACGGCATACAAGGTCACACTATATTCACCAGGCTTTGTATATTGATGTACAGGCTCAGCCTGCGTACTGAAATGCCCATCACCAAAATCCCACAGATAGGTGTAATAAGGAGCACGCCCACCCGGTACTTGTACCAAAGGCCTCAACTCGGATTTGAATGACAGCTGATTGCCCAGTATCTCTGTATATATCTTGCTTTCAAAAGTATCGACAGGCACAAGGGATTCGGGCTGCTGTGCAAAGAGAGATTGCACATACATTAGGATCGTTGCCAAGTATATAACTGGTTTCATGGTAGCAGCTCTGTTAATATTAATAAGGTATTGTACTCGAATTATACAAATATTGTTAAATTTACAAATAAACTTCGTTTTTGATGCACATCGACCAAATTTATATCCAATATCTAAAAGATAACGATAGTAAGGGTATACAGCTTATATATAATAAATACGCAAGGCAAATTGTTACCCTCATACAGAAAAATAGTGGAACGGAAGATGATGGGTACGATATCCTGCAAGAATCGTTGGTGGACATTTATCACATGGCCCGCGAACGTAATTTTGAACTGACCACGAGCTTCGGATCTTTTCTCGCTTTGGTGTGCAAACGCAAATGGCTGAATGTATTGAAAAAAAATCAAAAAATACAGGTAACAAAAGCATCGGATGACTTATTTCATATTGAAGATCATTCACAGCACGAGTGGGAAGAAATGTTAAGCCAGGTGGACAAAGAAAACAAAGTCATGGGTCTATTGGATACACTGGGAAAAAGCTGTCAGGAAATCATTAAGCGTTGCCTGGCCGAAAAGCACCAGGAACAGATTGCAGAGTCGATGGGCATTTCTTATGCTTACCTACGCAAAAAGAAAAGTGAGTGTATGGCTTCATTGATTCAGAAAGTAAAACAAAGCGGGATTTTTTAAAACGAACAACGTAATGGAAAACAGGGCAGAAAAAATTCAGGATTATATCGATGGACTCTTGCTAGGTGAAGAGTTAATACAATTCGAAAAACAGATCGCAGAGGATGAGGATCTGAAGGTGGAAGTCAGCCTACAACAGGAGCTACAAGGCATCATCCGCAGTAGGTTGAACTCAAACGAGAAAATACTACGTACCCATATGCAGAATGCCCGCATATTGTCACAGTCCACCAAAGGTTCTTCCAAGAAAGTGTACAAGTTGTATCTTCCTATCGCAGCTGCAGCATGTCTGTTGGTGTTCTTTTCTCTATTTCTGCTCCACAACAGTGACAATGGACTATATGATCTCCCAACCATGCAGTCAGAGATCGTACGCGGACAGGAGGAAAATATAAGCTATGAACACGCCGTGAAGGCTTTCAACAGCAAAGAATACGAACAAGCACGGACCATGCTGGATATTCTCATCACAGCCGATTCGACAATCGTACAGTACCAGTACTATGCTGCTTTGACCTATTTTGGTGAAGAAAACTGGACGCAAAGCATACAGAAACTCACACCACTAGCAGAAGGAAAATCAATTTTTGCCGATGAAGCAAAGTACTACCTCGCGGTGGCATACCACAAGACGGAACAAAAGGATAAGGCTGTAGCATTACTCAACGAGATACCTGCTCAAGGCAAAGTAGGTCAGAAAGCAAGTAAGCTATTGAAGGAATTAAAGTAGTAGAGACTCTCTGTCTGTCCGTAGAGTTGGACCAAGACCAAAGCGGAGGGCTCTCTACGGACTTTTTCGTTTGACCCATGCTGGCCCACGAACTCTTTCGTGTGTCGCTGAAGCATTATATAGGCACACAGATCGTTATCTCCGTTCCGATACCTTTGGACGCCATATCCATCGTCCCTTTCATACTTTTCAGCCGTTCGCGTATAGAGTTCAGTCCAAATGTTTTAGCGGTAGTGATTTTATCAGGGTCAAAAGTCCTTCCATCGTTCTCGATATGTATATACAACAAATCAATTTCTTTGTATATAGCCATATTGACCTTTTGGGCATAGGCGTGCTTAATGATATTGGTCAGTATTTCCTGTATCACACGGAGTATATTGATACGCAGATCTATAGATGTCCCCACAAACACGTTTTTATCGATTGCGATATGCGTGTCATACCGGCTTGATGGCAAAGCTGTCCGCAACAATTTATGTAGGTGTTCGATATAGGCCTCCTCTTGCCGTAGGATACTTTGCTCGGACATATGATGACTTTTGGTGCGCGTCTGTTGGTAGGCTCTATCCAAGAGGGTCGAAATAATCTGGATATTTTCCTGTTGGGAGGGGGTGAGCAACCCATCGTACATATACGAGACATTATTTTTGATCGCGGCGAGTGTACCGGCCAAATTGTCGTGGAGATCCTGGGCAAGCTTTTGTTGTTCTTCGGTTCGGATAGTTGTTTTTATCTCCTGTAGTATGGCCACTTGGAGATTGGCTTCCTGGTTTAATTTGAAAAGAAGCCGTTGCGTTTTTATATTCTTTTTACGGGTATAGAGATAAAAGGACAAGAAGCTCAAAAAGCACAAGGCCAAAATCACGGCAATCCATACATTACGCTCTTTTTCTTTTTCCTCCGCTTCGATCAGGAGGGCTCTACTCTCTTCGGATGCCGTATGTGCATACAGCATCTCGTCTATATCATTTACGAGTACTCCTTGTATAGAGTCGATATGATGTGCGGCTATCATCGCCGATTCGTAGGCTTGCTGATATTGCCCCCTATTTGCCAATAGATTGGCCTCCAAGCGATTGATTGTATAATAGTACTGTCCAAAATCAACAGCAGCCCCCTTAAGCTTATCTATATAATAGGCTGCACTGTCATTTATACCATAATGCAGAAAAAAATCTGTCTTGGCCGTATAGAGTATCGGGAGTAGGTTGCCGATGATGGCATCAGACACATGTTCGGGGTCGAATAGAGCAGCCGACATTTTCTCCAAAGTATCATAACTCTCCTGCCGTTTGTGCAGTAAGGTGAAATATTTATGGAAATAAAGGTGGTTTTGATAAAAGTTGACCGTCAGCATGTTTTGATGCTGGTGCTTGAATAGAGGTGTCAATGCCTGATGGATACTTTCGGCGAGCTTGAGCGTAGACTCCACCTGTGCCGTATCCCGCAGATGGGCATAAGCAGCTATAGCAGGATTGACGACATTGATGTAACTGGCAGCTATGTTTATGTTAATGCCCTTATTCTCGATGAGCGTGGGGAATTTCCTTAGGTAATCGACACATTCCTCGTAGGTCTTGATCACTTTTTGGTAGTTGTGTTTATCCCAGTACGTATTGCATTTTCTACCGGCCACCATCAGGCTACGCTGTCCATAGTGGGTATAGACCTCTTCCTCTGCCCTTTCCAAAAAATACACGCTTTCCCCCTCACGATTCGCATAGTTAGCATTATTGCTCAAATTGATATAATAGTTGATACGAAAGGCGTTTAGCGAATCCGCACCCCATGCGATTTTTTTGTACGGTTCGAGGATACGAATGAGATCTTCCCGTTCGAAGAGAACACCTTGTGCAAATTGCTCATCGAGCAATCGCCCTGCCTGTCTCAGATAACCCTTAGCCGTTATTTCCTTTTTTTCATACTGTCTATAATATGCTTCCAGTGAATCGGTTAATGGAGATTGACTCTTGGCTGTAGCGAATAGCAGAGAATAGAGGATGGCTAGAAGTAATGGATAAACCTTTGCCATGATAAGAGTCGTATGCGAAATCTTTAAATAAGTTCGTGGTCTCGTGCGTACTTGATCAACTGTCCTATGGAATGGCAATTGGCTTTATTCATCATTTTACGCCTATGGGAAATAATCGTGTGCGCACTAAGGGATATTTTATCGGCAGTCTCCGCTATACTCATCCCGTTTGCAAAATATCGTAACAATTCCAGTTCTCTGGGGGTAAAATTCAAGATGATGGCGCGATGATCTTCCAATATTTTTTGGACGTATGTATCCAGAAAAGGCTCCTTCGTGTCAAGATGTTGCATACACTCGATCAGTGTGGCAGGGTCACACAATTTACTGATAATTCCATAAGGTTTTGCAAACAATATATTCTGAATGACATCCGGCGAGGTAGCGCTGGTCACAAATACAACACGGGCATTTTTGTTTAGCCTTTTGATCTCGGGCAATAGGGAAAGTCCACTTTTTTCCTGAAGATAATAGTCCAAAAAGACGTAGATATCTTGTCTACCCAATGAAATTAAGAAATCACTAAAATCTTCCGCTGTATAAAATAAATGGATATGCTCAAAAAACTTGTATCTTTCTAATAGCAGGGAAAATGAATCGGCAAATAGCTGATGATCATCCAATATTACTGCACGTGGCTTAATCATATTTAATTATACTAACCTTGGTAATGGTACATATCATAGATAGAGCTACAAACATAACAAAAGGTTTTAATTTTATCGCAAACACTTATCTATAGATATATTGTATAGCATGTATATACCATTATTTAGGTATAAATAACATTATTAATACCTATTTTTTGCTATTCTTTTTGTGATAAATAACCTCTTTTAACGACTGTTTTTGTTACATGCTAGTTATATATTCTAACCTATCCGAAGATAGGTTGCACAAACATTGGCACTTCCTCTCGAGTGCTCTCGTGCTCCAAAGACTGGGAGGAAATTTTGGGAAAGTTCGCACTTGTTATGACGTTTTTGTAGACCATCGTTTACCAAATATTAGGTATATATAAATATCACATACCTAATATTTGTCATACTACATTTCGCCTTAACATTTATTAACATTTGTTCTTTTCTTTTGCTCCTAAAGTAACCTGTATACGATCATATCCATGCCAAATGGGGTATACAATTGAAGCGTTTCGCACCGTAGGCCACCCAATTTAGGGTATAAAACATGAGATCAACAGGACTTTTTTCAGTGTTCGAAGCTGAATACAAGCCAGAATACCATTAAAATAAAAAATTAACGAGTCAGATCGATTTTAACTTTAATTACTATGGACGTAAAGACGACTATTCCACGAGATCCTATCTTCGAAAAGGGAAAATTGGGCAAAGCCCTATTGCACATGGTATTTTTTACCGTGGCCTTATTCGCCGGGGTTGGACAATTATCCGCTCAGGAAATCAAGACGGATACCCCCATCCCTGCCTTGAGCGCCTGTGGTGACCCACAAACCGTGACCGTAAAGGTAGCCGGGCTTGGGGCATGTACAGACCCTGTGCTGGAAATCAAGATTCCTACACACTTCGAGCTCGTCGCCGGCACCGTTCAGATCGGGGGAGCCCCAGCTACGCTCCTGGAGGAAAACACCTCAGAGGCTAAGGTGCAATTGGGAGCGACCGCAGCAGAACAGGTGGTTACTTTTCAGGTGCGTGCGCTCTGTGGAGCCATCCCGACCGAAGGGACATCGTCTCCGAGTATAGATTATACGGTGACAGGGTGTACGTCTCCTTTGGCGGGCGATTCTGAAGCACTCAATGTGATCTATGCCGTGTTACACCCGACTGTGGTACCTACCGTATCATCCGGAATCATCGGCGATACCTTTGAGCGGACGATCACCATTACCAATAAAGGAAATGGTCCCACCAGAAGATTTACCGTACAAAGAGGGTCTAGTACAGGTCTGGCCTATCTTTCGAACGACGTTACAGGCCTGCCTGCCGGGTGGAGTTTAGATCCGGCTTCAGATCCAGCGAATGGTCTTTATATTTTTGATAATTCTACAGGATTGCTGGTCAATGGCCAGTCCATATCGTTCAAAGAAACCGTGGAAATCACGGCTTGTACAAATTTAAATACGACATATACTGCTTTCTATTCCAACCAAGGTGCTACGGATCCTTGCGAAGCGGGTAGCAGATCAGTCACTGCCGAGGTTGCCTTCGATGTATCCATACAGCCTAGACTGGTCATCACTAAAGTAGATATCAACGAAATCGAATGTCTGGATGACTCTCCCGACGTACAGATTTTCAAGATTCAGAATACCGGCGATGGTATCGCGAACGATATCGAACTGAAGATTGGAACCGGCGGTACGGGAGCGACCTATTTCGACGGCGAGGTCCAATGGAGCAATGATAATGTTGGGCCATGGAATAACTTGACAAGTTCGGATGTCGTCACTTGGGGAACGGACGGAAATCTTTACGGGACAGTGTCCAATACAAAAGAGCAGACCGTCACCATACCTGGTGAATTGCTTCCTAACGGCGAGATATACATTCGCGTTGTCCAAAAACATAAAAGCCGCAACACGGCATCGGTGCCCTGCGAAGACCTTCCTTCCAGTGTGGAGTTTGGCAATAGCTGGGCGGAAGCGAGCTACAGCCACAAGAACGACTGCAACACGACGCCTATACAGTCCGGCAGAACCACATTGCGGGACAATTTGGTTTACACCTTCTCCGGGGTCAATATGGGTCAGGTAGACATCATCCCCAGCCAGCGGTATATCGGCGACTTCGTGTTGTCGCAGATGGTGGTGGACTCCGAGGGGCTGGGTACCGGTGCGTACCTGGAGATCGAACTGGAGCTGTCATCCAATCTCGTGAATGTCGGCAATGTCAGACTGGTGGACTACACCGGGGCACCTATCGGCGGCACGGTGACTCCCGTAGGTGGCGTATACAAATTTAAGATCGACTACAATTCTGCGGACTGGCCGGCATATTCGGCAGCAGAACCCAGATTGGATCTCCGGGGAGCACGTCTGCAATTTGAGGCAGACCTGCAATGTCAGGCAGCGCCACAACCTTCAACGTTCTACAAGGTCACTACACGTTTGGCCAGAGGCGCTACCTGCCCTCCAATAGAGTCGTCATGCGTGCAGATTTTATTGAACAACAAATGTCCTGACGGGGAGTGCCTTAATGGAGGTTTATCTAGCGGTCTGAGTTCATTGGTACGGGCAGACTTTGGTTTTGGCGAGACCGATGGCACAACAAATGGTCTGCCAAATACCACACCGGTAGACCCTGCTTCGAATCCTTCAGTACGGGCTACGGCTTTTACAACAAATGATGTTTTGCGGATCTCCCAACGGGCTAGATCAGTAGCAGGCCTCCAAATGCCGACCGATGGATGGAAGACCGGAAACATGAAGGTCACAATACCTACTGGATTGCCGATGCAAGCTGTACCAAACAGCGGACAAATCTTAATTTCAAGAGGCGCTACAACCGCTACGGTAACCGGCCTATTGGTAGAAGTCGACGGATCTGTAGCGACGATGACTTTTGATGCAGCAGTTTTTGCATCTACTGTTGCTATGACAATACCGGGCTTTACAGGTTTCATGGATGAAGACCAGTTGGTGCTATCTCTGGATATCCGATCAACTGCGAATGCCAATGACGGCTTAAAAGAATTCGGTGTCGAGTCCACATTTACCAAAGATGGAGTCGACTACCATTGTAATACAGGAGGATCTTTTATATCTGCAGGATACTATGCCCGAGGCAATGTAAGCTTTACCCAGTCCGGCAACGGAAATATCGTAGACTGTGGCGACCAAAGTCATAAATCGGTTACCCTAAACTACTCTTTGGTTAATGACCAACGCAACGGTCTGTTCCCGGGTGAGTTCAAACAAGTATTTTTCCCGAAGACCGCCGTATTCACGGTGCAACCGGGCCTTAACCTAAAACAGGTACGTGTCGTACTGAGAGGCCAGGGCACTTTCGGTGGGTCGAGTGAAACTACAGTGACCCCTACCGGAAACGTCGTGGATCTGGAAGCCGCCTTGGCAACCATACAAGGTAATCCGGCCAACGGACCTCACTTGGACGAAGGCTTTGAAATACAATTGATCCCTATTGTAGAAAGCATCTGTACCACTGAACCTGATCGGCAGATTTCGGTAAACGTGACCTACGAAGGTACCGTACGGGATAATAGCCGTGGAGGCGCGAATGGGGTCGATGTTGTCAACGGGTCAGCTGCCACGCAAACGTTAAATCTCGTATACCACACCGGCGCGGGCGCATTGCAAGCCGTAGCTGTAGTGTCAAATACCGTGATCAGTGCCGATAAAGCAGAGTGGGTGATACAGGTCACCAACAATTCGACATTCCGCGAAATGAAGAACGTGTGGTTGACTAAATCATCAGGAGGGGTCAATATCACGTCGGTACAGCCCGTATCAGACTATGCAGGCACATCACCGGGAACTGCTGTGGGTGGTTCTGAGTCAGCCGGTTTCGAACTAGGTGACTTTGCAACAGGCCAAACCCGTTATTATCTGATCACAGCTAACGCTCCGACAGACTGTCAAAACGGTAGTATCGTATTGAACTACGGACAGTCATGTGACGGTACCGAGCGTTGTGAATTCGGCTCAACGCCATTGACGTTAGACTACACCATGGGTACGCCTCAGATACAAGCTGAAATAATTCAACAGCCTTTATCTACGGACCGGCCTGAAGTATGTGCTGACCTCCCTTACGTCATTGAGCTGAACAACGCCGGTAGTGGTGCAGCCCAAAATATTACTTTAACGATACCATTGGTGTCAGCTCAGCATTTGACATATAAAAATGGTTCTTTACAGGCTACAGCAGTCTACCAAGGATCTTACAGCCCTGTTACACACCCGTTTGACAACCCAAACATAGGCGATCCTCAGGTAGCTATAACAGGGTCAGCTATTACCATTACTATTCCTAATACTGCATTAGGTACAGGGGAGACTTTGCCTGCAGGATCAAAAATTACATTATCTTTCACCCTGCAAACAAATGGTTGTGACTTCCGCAGTGGACAGCGTATCCGCTTCAACACCAGGGCGACAAATGTATGTAATACGTACACAACAACGTACTCGGCTACATCCAACCGTATTACTGTTCAAGGAGTACCAGACCAATTGCCGGTAGTAACGAAAACGGCATCTGCGTCGGTAGTGGCGACGACGAACCCGGCAGGTCCATTACATGCGACATACAATTTTGAAATAGCAAATTCGAACAGCAATCCTTATCCATTGAATGGTACAGGTTCTAGCCCACATAGATTCTCGATCAAATTGCCTGATAACTGGGCATTTGTGACAGCTTTGGCAGATTTATTCCCGGATAATGTCGCCGAGTACGTAGAAGATGATGCGGTACGTGGGCATGTATTTGTGTTGACAAACGATGTCGCTCCTGGATCTTCTATCGTATTGCCAGCTACTTCATCGCAATTGATCTATACCCCAGGGACAGCTATCGCAGACCTTGACTGTGGTACTTTAGGTACGATTACAGAGACGGTGTATGGAAGATTCGGTTCTAGCGCAGGCACTTGCCCTACAGCCACTTGTGATATCGAACATGTATTCATGGAGGGTTCTACGCCTTTGAATATGCAGACCACGCCTCCGACTGCTACGGGTCCACAGGTCTTCTGTGCAGCCGACAATCCTACCATAGGTGATTTGGTGGCTACAGGAGACAACCTGCGCTTCTACCGGAATGCTACGGGAGGTTCGCCATTAGCTCTAAACACCCTTTTGACAGACCATTATAATTTCTATGCCAACAATAGCAGGACTTTTTACGTTACGAGTTCTTTGGTACCAGATGGCGCATGTGAAAGTGCACGTGTACCGGTCAGTGTATACATACCTATCGCCAATGCAGGGCCGGACCAACAAGGAAATAACCGTACTTCGTTCACATTAGCTGGCAACCAGCCTGTAACGCCTGTAACCGGGCAATGGACTATTGTCAGTGTTAGTGGTAATACCTTTGAATCAGAGGTCGTCATTTCGAATCCTGCTCTATACAACACCACCGTAAGCGGTATCAAACCTGGTACCGAGGTTAGATTAAGATGGACGTTGAGCAATGCCGGGGCATGTGAAACGGAAGACGAAGTCTTGCTACGCTCGCTGATCCGCCCGATCAAAGCGGAAGACGACCGCTTTGATAACGTGTCGGATTTGGAAGTAAACGGCAAGACAGGTACCATAACACCGTTGCCATCCTTAATCAACAATCCTCACGGAGGAAGTGATGATTTAGGCGGAAACATCCCGACCATAGGCACAGGTCCAAACGGCGTGACGATACACCCAGGTACTCCGAACAGTAACAAACTATCCATGAACCCTGCTACAGGTAGGATTTCGGTAGAACCGAACACACCGGCAGGTATCTATGAATTCCCATATCAAATATGTGAAATCGCCAATCCGACCAATTGCGATGATGCCGTGGCTTATATCAAGGTCGTAGCGTCCAGCATCGAGGCGGTAGAAGACAAAGACGGTGATTTTGGCGAGCCCGATGATCCGATCAACGGATACACCGGAGGAAGGACACCGTCCGTACTGGACAACGACCTGTTGAACGGTGACCCTCTTGTTCCTGCGGATGTCAAACTGAACTCAGGTACCTCTCCTCATCCGGGATTGACCATGAACCCTGACGGCACCATTACGGTATCGCCGGGTACACCTGCGGGCACCTATACCTATCCATACGAGATCTGTGAAGTGTTGAATCCGGACAACTGTGATAATACGGTGGCTATCGTGATCGTCGGATCCGCTCCTATCCAAGCCAATGACGATGGCCTGTACGAAGTCAACGGATCTACGGGAGAGCCAAACGTAGGCAACGCCCTGACCAACGACCGCCTGAACGGGCAGCCGGTGACATTGGATAAGATCACCACCACCGTGGTCGGTACGGAAAAAGACGGCAACCCTGTGGGCGCTACGGATATCGTTCCCGAACTGGATACAGAGACAGGTATCATTTCTGTGCCTAAAGGTACATTACCGGGAGAATACAGGATAGAGTACCGTATCTGTGAAGTATTGAATCCGACAAACTGTGACAATGCATACATCACCGTACGGGTCAATCGGACGCCGATCCAGGCCAATGACAACACCTATGGCCCTGTAAAAGGCAACGAAGGCAACGTCAATGTCGGCAACATCCTACCCAATGATATCTATGACGGCAGAGTGCCGACCTTGGAAGATATTACCATCAGCAGTACGACAACGCCTCCGGGTCCTGGAGATACACCGTATCCATATATCGATATTGCTACCGGTAATGTGGTCGTTCCTCCGGGCACGCCTGATGATGACTACACCATACCATACACGATCTGTGAGATCTTGAATCCTGCCAATTGCTCTTCGGCTAATGTAACCGTAAGAGTAGCCGAATCCACGATCGATGCCATAGATGATCTGTACCCATCTGTCAGCAGCATAGTTGGCGGCACAACGACATCGGTATTGAACAATGATCTGTTGAACGGTACCATTCTGGATCCGGCAGACATCACCTTGACACCGGGTACCAGCCCACTTCCGGGACAGATTGCCATGGATCCGACTACAGGGGTCATCACGATCAATCCGGGTACACCGGCAGGTATCTACCAATACCCTTACCAGATCTGTGAAAACTTAAATAACGGCAACTGTGATAATGCCATCGCGACGATCGTCGTGACAGCCGATCCTATCGTAGCCGATAACGACGAGTACGGACCTTTCAATGGCGCCAATACCATAACCACTCCTGGAAGTGTATTGGATAATGACAAGTTGAATGGTTTGGCTGTCGCTCCAGCAGACGTAACGATTTCTATTGTCCACGGAGCAACTCCGATTAGGACAGGCGAGAAGGTTCCGGTGCTCGATACGACAACGGGACAAGTTACAGTAGATGCAGGCACACCGGAAGGCGTGTACCACATCACGTATAGAATATGCGAGGTAACGAATCCAACCAACTGCGACGATGCGATCGTGACAGTGGTCGTTACTGCACCTGAAATAGTCGCCAACGACAACAATTATGCCACAACCCCTGCCCATGATATCAATGGACTGACAGGAGGAAATATCAGTACCTCTGTGGTGATCGACGATACGTTAAACGGTGTCGCTTTACAGACCACGGATATCAATTCGACGATCACCCTCACACCGGGCACACGTCCACATCCGGGTATTTCCATGGATGGCAATGGTATCATTTCGGTAGCACCGAATACACCTGCGGGCGAATACGAGTATCCATATACGATATGTGAGATCTTAAATCCGACAAACTGTGACCATGCGGTGGCTACTATCCGCGTCGTTGCTCCAACTATTGTTGCGAACGATGATAACTTAGGTGCTGTCAACGGCCTGATGGGAGGTACCACATCGATAAACGTCCTGACAAATGACGAACTAGGTGGTACGCCTATTCCATCGCTGACAAATCCTGAGAGCGTCATATTGACACCTCTTGTATCCAGTGATCCAAGAATAACGATGAACGGCAACGGTACGATCACGGTAGCACCGGGTACGCCGGCAGGTTCATACACCCACACCTACCGGATCTGTGAGATTTTGAATCCGAACAACTGTGACGTGGCTATCGCGACCGTCACTGTGGATCCTGCCGATATCGTAGCCAATGTGGACAACTTCGGAGCGTCCAATGGAGCCACTGGCAATCCAAATGTTGGCAATGCGCTGACGAACGACCTGTTGAACGGGGTATTGGCGACGCTCGATAAAGTGAGAATTCAGGATATCGTACCGGCTACTCCTATCAATGGAGGGGCTGTACCGGCATTAGATCCTGAAACCGGCATCGTTTCTGTACCTCCGGGAACGCCTGAAGGTAACTATGTGATCGGTTACACGATATGTGAACTGCTCAATACAACAAATTGTAGTACAAACACTATCCATGTAAGCGTAGGTTACGAGGATATCATTGCCAGACCTGACCACTACGGTCCGGTGACGACAGCGGCCGGACATCCGAACCTAGGCAATATCCTGGTCAACGATGAACTGAACGGTGTGTTGGCTGACCTTTCTAAGGTCACGCTGACCGTGACTCCTGCCACGCCGAAATTCCCAGGTGCTTCTGTGCCTGAGGTAGATGCGACAGGTCAGGTATCTGTGCCTACGGGTACACCTGCGGGAACGTACGTGATCCCGTACAGGATCTGTGAGACGCTGAATCCAATCAATTGCGCAAACACAACGGCGACCGTCATCGTCAGTGCAACGCCGATCATTGCGGTCAATGACAGATACGGACCGGTAGCCGGTCTAGTCGGACGTGACTTGGGCAATGCGTTGGACAACGACAGCTTCAATGGAAAAGATGCCCTAGAAGCGTTGAATAATAACAGCATAACCATTGAAAATATAATTCCTGCGGCAGAGCAACCGACTGCTCCGGCAGCATATAGAGCCAACGTACCTGTACTGGATGCGCAGACTGGCGTAGTTTCTATACCGAATATGACACCAGCCGGTACGTATACAATCGGCTACAGCATCTGTGAGGTAGCTGATCCGACCAACTGTGACCAAGCGACGATCACGGTAGAAGTGGTACCTGCTCTCATCGATCCGGATGAAGATTTCTTCAAGAATATCGATGGTATCACAGGCACAGGTGGACCGACCTCCAGATCTGTACTGGATAACGACAAGCTGAACAACGTCCTTGTCAATCCATCCGAAGTGACCATCACGGAAATCGAGGCAGCGACCCCCCTACCGGGAGCAGTCAACGCCATTGTACCGGTGCTGAATATGAACGATGGAAGTATTACTGTCCTTCCGGGAACTCCGGCAGGGGAATACGAAATTCGTTACAATCTATGTGAGAACCTCAATCCTACCAATTGCGATTGGTCGACCGCATACATCAATGTGGTACTTCCTCAGATCGAAGCTACCAACGACACATACGGGCCTGTAAACAGTGTTACCGGAAATGATAACGTGGGTAATGTACTGGATAACGATTGGTTGGAGCTGAACACCATTGCGGCAACTACCGCAAATGTGGAGATAACACAGTTGCAAGGTGCTACGCCTGTACAAGGTGCGCCTACAGGTAGTCCACTGCCATTGCTGAACACAGCAACCGGTGTGGTCTCCGTACCGGCGAACACTCCTGCTGGCCAATACTTGATACATTATCGTATCTGCGACCGTATCAATGTCAAAAACTGTGACGATGCGATGGTCGTGATCAATGTCTTCAAGCCGGAGATCAAAGCTGTCGATGACAACTACACGTCACCGGTAGGTATGGTCGGCAGTCCTGACCTAGGCAATGTCTTGGACAACGACATCTTCAACGGTGCCCCTGCTGATATAAGCGATGTCGACATTAAAGTGTTGGTGCCAGCTGTGCCAAACCACAATGCGGTGAACACCAATGTGCCGGAAATCAATGTGGCTACGGGCGTGGTATCCGTACCTGTGGGTACACCTGCAGGCACGTACCAGATCCGCTACCGTATCTGTGACAAGCTCAACCCGACCACCAACTGTGATGAAGCAGTTGTTACGGTGGTCGTGCCGGCATCTGTCATCGATGCCAATGACGACTTCACTCCTGAGGCACATATCAATGGTTACAATGGCGGAACGACGGCCTCGGTACTGGATAATGATAGACTGAACAATTTAGCTATCGATCCTTCAGATATCACGCTTACGCCAGATATGGACGGACCATACCCCGGCAAGCTGACGTTCAATACCGATGGTACGATTACCGTGGCTCCACAGACCGAAGCGGGAACCTACCGTTGGTGGTACACGATCTGTGAAAACTTGAATCCGGGCAACTGTGACCGTGCCGTAGCGACCATCATCGTGGAAGCAGCACCGATCGATGCCGTGGATGACAACTTTGCGTTGACCATCGAACGCTTTGGATCTAAGACACCGAGCGTACTCGACAACGACAGACTAAATGGCGACCCGATTATCCGTGACGAAATCAAATTGACACCGGGTATACCGAGCCACCCTGGTCTGACGATGAACGATGACGGTACGATCAATATACCTGCCGGAATCAAAGAGGGTACTTACACCTATCCGTATGAGATATGCGAGGTACTGAATTCCGCAAACTGTGATGAAGCGGTAGCTACGATCGTAATCAAAGCTCCTGATTTGTATATCCCGAATACCTTTACTCCAAATGGTGACGGCAAAAACGATCGATTTGAGATCATCGGTTGGGAAGCCTACGATCGCATTGAGTTGGTCGTATTCAACCGTTGGGGCAACGAAGTGTACCGTAACGTCGACTATGATAACAGTTGGACAGGCGATGGCCTCAACAACGGTACCTACTATTACATGGTCAAACTCATCAGAGGTAATACAACGGATACCCGCAAAGGTTGGGTACTGATCAAAAGGAATTGATTTTAATCATCTGTAGAGACGCAAAATTTTACGTCTCTACAGATTAAAATCAATGAAATCCATAAATTTGGTGTAATCATACATAAAGACATGAAAAAAAGATTTAAATATTTAACCCTTGGACTACTGTTGCTGTCAGGTGCTACCCTACAAGCACAGCAGAACATCCAGTTCACACAGTACATCTTCAACTCGATGAGCGTAAACCCTGCCTATGCGGGCTACAAGGGAGAGTGGTTCGGGCAGCTTGGCTTGCGCAGCCAGTGGACGGGTTGGGACGGCGCACCCCGTACAGGCTCCATCTCGATCGACGGTGTCCTGGATCCGGATATGCAGCGCCACGGTGTAGGTCTACAGGTGACGGCCGATGCACTAGGGCCGCAGTCTGCAAATGCGGCCTTCGTCAACTATGCCTTACGTCTACCGTTGGACCACTCGGGTGAGCACCGGTTAAGCCTTGGTGTGGCCGGGGGCGTGACACAGTACAGGATTGATCAAAACAAATTGAGTGCCATAGACCCAGATGACCCTACCGCCATAGGTGGTACGACCTGGAAACCGGACATCCGTCTGGGAATCTATTATAGCAATGCGAAATGGTATGCCGGTGTTGCCGCACACGACTTGTTCGCCGGCGCCAACAGTACAGAGGACTATGTGCTGGACCAGGGTGAGATTGTGGAGAGTATCCGCCGCAACACACACGGCTATTTTATTGCAGGAGCATTATTCCAGATAGACAGAGGATTGCTATTGCGCCCTAGCGTGCTAGTGAAGGATGACTTTAAGGGACCTACATCTTTGGATGTAAGCGCGATGTTCATCTTCAATGATAAGTTCTGGATAGGGCCGGGCTTCCGTACACGGAGTCGTATCTTCGATCGCGACTACTCGAACTATTCGGTGGACAAACTGAGCTCACAGAATTCGGTAAGCGGTATTGCCCAGTTCTTCGTAACGCCTAAGTTCCGTATCGGTTATTCGTACGACCACATGCTAAACCGTATGTCGGGTCTGCAGAACGGTACGCACGAAGTAACTCTTGGCGTTACATTCGGAAAACTAGGCAGGCAGATACTCAGTCCAAGGTTTTTCTAGTAGTCGGTCGTCAGTGCTTAAATTCTGCCCACTGACAACTGATCACCGATCACTGACAACTTTATAACAAAAGACAATGAACAAGACACTAAACTACATTATTTCCGCATGCCTGATGAGCAGTTTCTTCCTATATGGCACCGCAAACGCACAGGAGCAGCCGAGTCCGGGTCGTAGGGCCGAGTCGCTCTACCGAAGCATGGAATACGCCCGCGCAGCAACGGCTTACGAGAAATTGGTGGATATAAAAAAGCCACGTACTTCCGACATGGAACGTTTAGCAGAGAGTTACCTTTACTTAAATCGATACGAGCTTGCCGAAAACTGGTACGCGCGAGTGGTACGTCAGCCCGATGCAAGCAGGGAAGCATACCTAAACTACGCTGAAGCGCTCAAGCAACGCGGTAAATATACTGCTGCCAAGGAACAGTACCAGCAGTATGCCTCTCGTTACGGCGTGAGCGATACGGTCACACGTGCTATTCGCGGGGTAGATTCGGCACTGGTATGGGTGCAGAACCCTACAAACCACAAATTGCGTAATGAAAGGGGGGTAAATACCGAACGTGCAGATTTTGGATACTTCCCCACAGGATCTGGCAAAGGCCTATACGTGACCGAGCCCCATCGGATCTTAGGTAGCGAAAGTGGTATGACAGGAGAATCATATCTACGTGTATACAGCGTTGAGCACAACGCAGATAGTACATTGGCCAATCCAAACCCGATCTTCAACGAACCGAACGATGGCAAGTACCACATCGGCCCTGTGGCGGTAGATCAGGCAGGACAGAAATACTATGTTACGCGTACCTATCCGGGCAAAACGGATACTGAACGTTTCCGAGCCTTTGGGCAGAAGTGGCGCAGGCAGAACCTTGAACTCCTTATCTACAGTAAGGAGGGAGATAGCTGGAAAGTAGAGAATTTCCCCTACAATAACGCAAAGGAATACTCGCTGGGCCATGCGGCACTGAGCGAAGACGGCAAGACGTTGTATTTTGCATCGGACATGCCGGGCGGCAAGGGCGGTGTAGATATCTGGTATAGCGAACTTCAGGCCGATGGTACCTGGGGCGCTCCCCAAAACGCAGGCGACAAAATCAACACAAATGGTGACGAGATGTTCCCAAGCTTGGACAACGGTACACTATACTTCTCGAGCAACGGACATATCGGCATGGGTGGATTGGATATTTTCAGCAGCAAGGGATCTAAGGGCAACTGGAGTACCCCGAAGAATCTAGGGTATCCACTGAACTCTGCTTCAGACGACTTTGCGTACACAGTAGCACACAAGGGGGACAATGGCAGCTATACGGGCTATCTTTCGTCCAACCGGGTAGGCGGTGCGGGGTCGGACGACATTTACTCCTTTACCTACAACTACATCAAGCCATGTCCACAAATTATGGTAAAGACTATCGTACGAGACAAAAATACAGGCGAATTGCTTCCGTTGTCAGACGTAACCTTGTTTAGCGAGACTAATCAAATAATATCTAAAGGAAAAACAGATGAGAAAGCACAAATAAGCTTTACAGTAGACTGCAATACAAGTTATCGTGTGCTAGGCGAAAAAGAAAAGTACCACGACGATTCACTACCGTTGGCAGCGGTCCATCCTACAAGAGATACCACGCTACAGGTGACACTAAACCTACAGCCAGCGTATAAAGTAGGCGATAGATTTGTCTTGGAAAATATACATTACGACTTTGACAAGCATAATATACGTCCGGATGCAGCAAAAATATTGGACGAATTGGTGCAGACAATGCGAAAGTATCCTACACTAAGGATTGAGCTGTCAAGCCACACGGACTGCCGCGGTTCAAATAAGTATAACGAGGACTTATCCCAACGCCGTGCACAAGCAGCAGTCAATTATATAGTCAGTCAAGGCATAGCACGTAACCGTTTGGTAGCTAGAGGTTACGGCGAAAACAGACTGCTCAACAGATGTGCAGACGGAGTCCCATGTTCAGAAGCGGAACATCAGGCCAACCGACGCACGGAAGTTGAAGTGTTGGAATTCTAAATATCAAGATTAAGGTTTTTTAAATCTTATAGCTAAAAAATGAGGGTGTCCAAAAGGACACCCTTATTTTTTCATCATCTCCAATATCGAATCCAAATACTCCCGGTTATTAGCTAGACGGGGGACTTTATTTTGTCCACCTAGCTTCCCTTTAGACTTCATCCATTTATAAAAAGTGTCTGCCGGAGCATTGTGCACAACGGGAAAAGAGAGTGCCATATCTTTAAAACGTTTGGCATCATAATCCGAATTGATTTCCCGTAGTGTACTATCCAAAACTTCGCAAAACCTCTCAAAATCAAAAGGTTGATGTGCAAATTCGATAATCCATTCATGAGCACCAGCCTCTCCGTCCCTAAAATAGATCGGACCAGCCGTATAATCTTTGATACTTGCCCCTGTTGTTTGGCATGCAGCGTTTAGGGCCTGCTCAGCATTGTCCACAATCACTTCTTCGCCGAATGTATTGATATAGTGCTTAGTACGTCCCGAAATCTGAAAACGATAAGGAGACAACGATGTAAATTTTATAGTATCCCCAATCTTGTATCGCCACAGACCCGCATTGGTCGAAATAATCAAGGCATAGTTTTTTCCAATTTCCACTTGATCCAAAGACAATGTCTTGGGGTGTTCCTCATCAAGATTTTCTGTCGGTAAAAATTCATAATAGATACCATAGTCGAGCATGAGCAACAGATCCTCCGAATCGGAACGATCCTGCAATCCAAAATAGCCTTCCGATGCATTATAGTTCTCCAGATAATACATGTTATCCGAAGGGATAAGCTTTTTGAATTGTTCGCGATATGGCTTGAAACTGACTCCACCATGCCCATAAAATTCTAGATTAGGCCATACCTCCAAAAGGTTATCCTTACCTGTGATTTCCAATATCCGCTTGGCCATGACGATATTCCATGTAGGTACCCCCGCGAGGCTGGTCACGTCTTCTTTGATGGTGATTTGCGCGATCTGTTCGATCTTTTCCTCAAAATTTGGATTGAGTGTAACCTCCATATTTGGCGTACGTTTGAATTCGGCCCAAAAAGGTAGATTGCGTATCAAAATCGACGACAGATCTCCATAATAAGAGTCTGGACTAAAGTTATTGATTTGGGAAGAACCACCGATAACAACGGATTTGCCCATGAAAACTTTATTTTCCGGCCTGTTGTTGCAATAGATGGAAAGCATATCCTTTCCCCCTTGGTAGTGGCACTCTTCAAGGGCTTCCATACTGACAGGGATAAACTTGCTTCGATCCGACGTGGTACCGGACGATTTGGCAAACCACTTGATATCCGAAGGCCACAGCAGGTTTTGCTCTCCCTTGATCATACGGTCGATATAACCTTTTATATCGTCATAATCACTAATGGGAACCCTACTCTTATAGTCTTCAAGTGTAAAAATACTTTTGTAATCGTATTTTTTACCCCATTCTGTAGCTTCGGCCGAAGAGATAAGGTTTTGGAACCATTCATCCTGTACGTCGTGTGGATATTTCATGAAAAGCTCTATCTGATGAATGCGCTTCTTCATGATCCATGTAAAGAGTGAATTTAATATTGCCATAATTTAGTAATCAGTGATCAGTGGACAGTGGACAGTGAATTATCAGTTGTCCTCTGTCAGTTGTCAGTTGCAAAACTCTTGCGTCGCAACACAAAATTACGACCTAAGTAGAACTTACGTGCCAGCTCACTATCTGCAATTTCTTCGGGTGTCCCCGTCAGCATAATTTTACCTTCGGTCAGGAGATAAGCTCTATCCGTAATCGAGAGGGTTTCCTGTACGTTGTGGTCTGTAATCAATACGCCAATGTTTTTGGATTTCAGTTTGGCGACGATAGTCTGTATTTCTTCCACTGCAATGGGGTCTACTCCGGCAAAAGGTTCGTCCAAAAGAATAAAATGAGGGTTGGCTGCCAATGCGCGGGCAATTTCCGTACGCCGCCTCTCCCCTCCTGACAACAGATCTCCGCGATTTTTGCGTACACGGTGTAAGCTGAATTCCGTAAGAAGCTCTTCCAGCTTGGCGTGGCGCTCTTCCTTGTTGGGGTAATGTATTTCCAAAACGGCCAAAATATTGTTTTCTACCGATAGCTTCCTGAACACCGATGCCTCTTGGGCCAAGTAGCCTATACCTTTCTGTGCCCGCTGAAACATGGCATCTTGTGTGATTTCTTCGTCATCAAGGAAGACATGTCCGTCATTCGGCTTGATCAAACCTACGATCATGTAAAAAGAAGTAGTCTTGCCGGCACCATTTGGCCCCAGCAATCCGACGATCTCTCCCTGCTCCACATGGAAAGACACGTCATTCACAACGGTACGTTGTTTGTATTTTTTGATTAAATGTTCCGCTCTTAGTATCATGTGGTGTACCTCGCTTTTCACAAAGATATTTTAATATCGTATTCCTTTGATATTTAATTGCAAATTCTTCTTTCCTCTCCAACTATTCTCTTCTACAACATAACATATATCAAAAGGTTTGCCGCTATTGATATAATGAATATGCTCGGCCTGACCAAAAGCAATACACTCAAACAGTGGCGATTCATTTTGGCTAACATTGAATTTCAAATGGTTATTGCCCACAATAATGGCTTTGCCATGAGGAACGACCTGTCTGCTCAAAAATATAGGTGTTTCATTGCCGGGTCCAAAAGGCTCGAATTGTCGCAGGATACGATATAGTTTACTATCGATATCCTGTAAAGGGATTTCCAGTTCGATGGAAATTTCCTGTTGCAACATCTCAGGTTTGATGTTCCTCTGCACCACATCTTCGAACTTAGCTTGAAAAAGAGAGATATTTTCTTCCTTCATCGTCAATCCTGCGGCATACTTATGTCCCCCGAATTGTTCCAGCAATTCACTACATTCGCTTAATGCCTCATAAAGGTCAAAGCCGAGCACCGAACGAGCCGATCCGGCAACATGTCCATTTGTACGGGTCAATATGATAGTTGGCCGATAATATTTCTCGGTCAACCGTGAAGCAACGATACCAATGACTCCTTTATGCCAATTGGATTTGTAAAGTACGGTAGATTTACGTGCAATATTAGCTTCGTCATTGTCGATCAGTGCAAGTGCCTCTTCGGTGATGCGCAAGTCAAAATCCTTTCGAATATTATTTTGATCGTCTACGGACAAAGAATAACTGGACGCCTCGTCAACAGTCTTTGCAATGAGAAGCTCTACTGCATCCTTAGCATGGTCTATCCGTCCGGCCGCATTGATTCGCGGCCCTATCTGAAAGACAATATCATTGATCGAAAACACACCCGACTTGTTATTGGACAGCTTGATAAGGGCCTGAAGGCCTATACCAGGGTTTGAATTGAGTTTCTTCAATCCAAAATGCGCCAACACCCGGTTTTCCCCCGTAATAGGCACAATATCCGAAGCAATGCTTACAGCGACCAGATCGAGATATTGATAGAGCAATCCCGAATCCATATTGTTCTTTTTGACGAATGCCTCGATGATCTTAAAACCTATGCCACAGCCCGAAAGCTCCTTGTAAGGATACATACAATCCTGACGTTTGGGATCTAAAACAGCAATAGCCTGAGGAAGTTGCTCACCCGGAAAATGATGGTCACCGACAATGAAATCTACTCCGCGGGTATTGGCATAAGCTATTTTAGAGATGGCCTTGATACCGCAATCCAACGCAATAATCAACGAGAAGCCATTGTCAGCAGCATAATCTATTCCTTGTGTAGAAATACCATACCCTTCTGCATAGCGATCCGGAACATAGAATTCGATGCGGGAATGAAAGGCACGAAAAAAACTATAGACGACGGCTACTGCCGTGGTTCCATCTACATCATAATCGCCATAGATCAGAATCTTTTCATTATTGCCGATAGCCTTTTCGATACGTGCTATAGCCTTGTCCATATCCTTCATCAGGAACGGATCGTGGAGATCCTCCAATCCAGGTCTGAAAAATGCCCGCGCCTGTTCGAAAGTTTCGATGTTCCTGTTGACCAGTAATTCCGCAACAATCGGGCTGGTTCCTAATGCAGATTGTAGCTTTTTTACCTTTTCAATATCGTTTTTTGGTTTTAGGACCCACCTTTTTTGCATATCTTTACGGCACTATTTACCCGTAAATATACAGATTTACAGGCATAGTCTCCTAATCTGGCAGATGTGTATTTACCGCGATTTAGTATAACTCTCATATTTACAACACAATAAAAGATGATACAGGCACATTCTCTTTTTGAAGGCTCCTTTTCCGTCGACAGCAGCAAAAAATTCATTCCTTTTGACCCACAAAAAGACGACCCCAAAGACAGGCCCGGCTCTTTGTTTGTGCATGTACACCCGTTTTTGATCGAGACAAGTAGTGGCCTGGTTTTGTGCGATACGGGACTTGGATTGCGGACAGCCGATGACGAGCTTCTTATTCACCATAACATCAAAAAACTGGGATTTGAAGTGGAAGACATCAAGTACGTACTCATGTCCCACCTACACAGGGATCATACAGGAGGAATGGTTGATTTTGGCCAGGGAGCAGGCCGAGTCGCCTTTCCGGATGCGGAGTATATCGTGCAACAAGGAGAATGGGAATACGCTTACAGTGGTGCGTCGACCTCCTATGATACGGCCATTCTGGATGTATTGCAGCGCAGTGGAAATCTCACCTTGGTAGAAGGAGAAGGGGCAGTCAATCATGAGATCGGCTATGTGCTCAACGGAGGGCATACCCCCTACCATCAGGCCTTCCATATCCAAACAGGCGGAGAACATTTCTTCTTCGGAGGGGACGTCCTGCCCGAACCGGAGGAACTCTTTAAGAATTTTATTGCCAAATATGATTATGATGGGCGCCTAGCCAGAGACCTCCGACTCCAATATTGGGAAAAGGGGGCGCCGGAGGGATGGGTATATCTGTTTTATCATGCAAAGACCATTGCTATAGGCAGGCCAGAAATAAAAGAAGACGGTAATTATAAATTGATAGATGCAAAGAGTTAAAGGCTTTCAGCCTTTAACTCTTTGCATCTATGCATAAATTTATTTAAGTTTGTTAAGCTTCATACTGAGTATTCATCAAAACATATAAATCATGTCGATAGTTAGAGAAAGTGATCTAATTGGAATTGGCAAAAAGTATCAGATCGAAACAGATGCAGGCGATAACATGGTTATCGTCATCCATGATGATGGTCGCAGAGAACTATACCGCCGGGATGACGAGGACAATGAGACACATTGCGTGATGACTCTTTCCGATGAGGAGTCAAGGCAAATGGCTGGTATTTTGGGGGGGTTGTCCTACAAACCCAAAGCTTTGGAAACCATCGAGGTTGCCCTGGATGATCTACGTATAGAGTGGTACAAGGTCGGTCCTTCCAACGATGGGGTAAACAAAAGCATTGGCGAGCTAGAAGTCAGACAGCGAACAGGTGCTTCTATCATCGCAGCTATTCGGGATGACGAAACGATCATCAACCCTGGGCCAGATTACGTTATCCGCCCTGGCGTGACATTGGTTATCGCCGGTAAACAGAAAAACATCAAACTTTTAAAAGAAATATTGATATAGGAAGATAGCATGTCGCATATTATAATTTTAGAAATAGGTATAGCTGTTTTATTAGTTGCCCTTGTGGGCCTGCTTGCAAATCGCTTACGCTTTTCGGTTATTCCATTTTTTATTATTATCGGCATGCTGCTAGGCAACGAACAATACCCTGATTTTGTTGCCAACTTACTCGCCCAAACAAACAATCCATCGCTTACTGATGGATTCAAAGGTGTTTGGAAATTCTTTACATTTACGGAAAGCAAACCCTTCATTGAGTTTATGGGACGTTTGGGTGTCCTATTCCTCTTGTTCTATCTAGGATTGGAATTCTCGGTCGGAAGGCTGCTCAAATCCGGCAAATCCATTGTAACTGGCGGCGTTCTTTATGTCATTATCAATTTTGTTTCGGGTATATTGATCGGGTGGCTGATGGATTTACCATTCAAGGAATTGATGGTACTCTGCGGTCTGATGACTAGTTCGTCCACAGCCATAGTAGCCAAGGTCTTGACAGATCTGAAGCGTACGGCCAATCCGGAAACAGAGGTCATCATGGGCATGATCATGTTTGACGATCTGTTCATTGCCATGCACATATCCTTCCTCTCGGGATTGATATTGACAGGGGGAACCTCCTTTGGAGCAGTTTTGGGAACATCCTTAATGGCCTTAGGCTTTATCCTTGCATTCTTGTTTTTAGGAAGAAAGCTTATTCCTTTCATCGATCGGTTACTGCATGAAAAAACTTCTGAGCTTTTTATACTCATTATCTTCAGTTCACTGTTTGTAATAGCAGGTTTTTCTGAAACGATACATGTAGCCGAAGCGATCGGCGCACTGATGGCGGGTCTCGTATTTGCCGATTCAAAATATATCAAGAAGATAGAAGCTATGGTGTTGCCTTACAAGGATTTTTTCGGTGCTATGTTCTTCTTTAGCTTCGGTCTCTCCATCGACATCTATTCACTGGGCGGAGCAATAGGTTGGGCTACCCTAGCAGCCGTGGTGACTGTATTGGGCAATGTAGCATCGGGTTACTTTGCCGCCTATTTTTCTAAGCTGAAGCCCAAGGCCTCCTTCGACATCGGTTTGACTTTGTCTGCACGGGGCGAATTCTCGATTATCATGGCCAATATCGGCAAAGCAGGAGGATTATTGCCCGTCATACAGTCGTTTGTGGTAGTATATGTATTGATTTTGTCCATTATCTCTCCTTTGTTGACCAAGGAGTCCCGAAATATTTGGAATCTATTGTTTGGAAAAGAAAAAGTAGCCGCCAAACCGAAAAAGACGTTGGAAGATCTGGAAGCAGAGGCCGCTCAAAACGAGTAGAGACGTTGCAACGTCTCTACATGATAGAAAATTTATCTGCATCTTTCAAGAAAGGAAACTGTTCCCTAGCTCTTTCCAGATCCTTGGGTTGGAGTGTAAATGTATATAGATCTTCATCTTCGGGCTTGTAATAGACCACGTCTCCAACAGGAGAAATACACATAGATCCTCCTGAATAATACACCTCATTCCCATCATGTCCTACCCTATTGACACCAATCACAAAAGCTTGGTTTTCGATAGCCCGGGCAGGTATCAAGGTTCTCCAATGGGCAGATCGCTTATCCGGCCAACTGGCAATATATACCAAAAGGTCATATCCCTCTACGTGATTGCGGCTCCATACAGGGAAACGTAGATCATAGCAGATCATCGGACAGATCTTCCAACCTTTGAGCTGAAGCATAATACGGGAATTGCCAGACGTAAAAACCTCGTTCTCTCCGGCCATTCCAAACAAATGACGTTTGTCGTAATGTACATAACTGCCATCCGGAGACATCCATACAAACCTATTGTAATACCTACCTTCCTCTTCGATAATAAGCGATCCTGCGACTATACATTCATATGTTTTGGCGGTCTCGTACATCCACTGTACCGTCGTACCGTCCATCTTTTCGGCACACTTTTCCACATTCATGGTAAAACCTGTATTAAACATCTCAGGAAGCAATATCAAATCTGTCTTTTCTTTCAATGCCGACAACCGCAGGCTTAAGTTTGGCAGGTTCTTTTCGACATTTTCCCAGAATAAGTAAGCTTGAAACAATGTGATTTTTATGGGCTCCATGAGAAATCCTATACTATTTTCTTACCAAGGTAATAAAATAAAACCTAAAAACAACAGGAAAACTATCTTTATTGTTTTCTATGCATTAGCCGATCAGCCAGTTCGTACAGCGCTACCTTACGTGCCGCAACGACCTCCACAGCATCCAAATTGCTATAAGCCAATTGGGTATAACGCTGCTTTATTTCATCCGCTCTTTGCTGGATAGCGTACTTCATATACAGGCTTTTCATCTCTGCAATTTTTCTGTCTGCCTCTTTCTCCCCCAAATCTAGCAGATTTTTGAAATACGATCTATCTTCTTCTTGCAGGTTATCCCGCAACAAAATATGCAGAATCGTTTTTTTATTGACAATAATATCTCCGCCTATCTGCTTACCAAAAGCTTCCATACTTCCAAAGGCATCCAAAATATCATCCTGCAACTGAAAGGCAATCCCCAGATGCACACCAAAATTGTAAAGCTTTGCCCTATTCTCTATGGAAGCCTCAGCGATGACAGCACCCATTTCCAAAGCACCTCCGATCAGTACCGAAGTTTTCAAGCGGATCATCTCGATATATTCCTCCTTTCGGATATGATCCAGCTCTTCAAAATCCATATCCAATTGCTGTCCTTCACACACTTCCAAAGCCACCCGATTGAACACCCGCAGCAATTCGGGGATAAGATGAGGTGGGCATTGCGCCAATTGTTCATAAGCTTTGACCAACAAAGCATCGCCCGAAAGGATAGCGACATTGTCATTCCACTTTTGATGGATAGTCTGCTGTCCTCTTCGCAAAGGAGCCTTATCCATGATGTCGTCATGGATGAGCGAAAAATTATGAAAATACTCTATTGCTACGGATGCCGGTAAGGCGTGCTCCATATTCTCAAGGCCAAATAAGTCAGCACCCAACAACACCAATAAAGGACGAATACGCTTGCCCGACAGATTTAGGATATAGTCTATAGGGGCATACAGATTTTCCGGAGACTTGGGCAAATCTCTACGCGCCAATCGTTCGCTTATTTTTTCAGCATATATCTCGTTTACGTACATGCTTGCTAAGATAAGTATTAAATTTTAGCAATTCTTTTCATCTAAGAGAATGCCAGCCAAAAATCTTAATTTTGTAGAGAAAGGTTTAGTATAGGACCCTCTACTATCCTTAGTGTTGAGCGAAGTGGTCACTAAGAGATTGTTTAAATTTTATTTAAACCTTTTTTCGTCATGTTGAGCGGAGCAAAGCGAAGCCGACTGCGCAAGCAGGCATCAGGGACGTGTTGGTGCATGTGGGGCTGATGCAACAATACATCTCATCTAAACGGGTATTAGCCATGATGAGATTCTTCCGCTCCACTTCGTTCCGGTCAGAATGACAATAATATTATTGTTTTTAAACGGCTTCTAAAGATTCGACAATGACACAGGTAATCTCCGGACAACCTGTTATGAATGAAGTCAGAAGACTCCTATTTCATTTGTAAAGTCCGTAGAAAACCTACGGAACGCTACGGACAGTAAAGGGTTTAAAAATATCATGTACTGAAAGAAAAGGCGATTATATACTTTAGTAACCAACTCGTCATTTCGACGAAGAATGAGGAGAAATCTATGGTTGAACAGGGTTAATCCCCTACTTGGCCATAGATTTCTCTTCGTCGTATCTCCTCATCGAAAGGACGGCAAAGTTTGGTTAAAAGAAATGTATAATTACCAAAGAAAAAATTATATGTTTGCAAGAGACATCATGACATGCGGATACTGATCGTACATAATTTTTATCAACACCACGGTGGAGAAGATGTCGTTTTTGAGCAGGAAATGAAGTTACTCGCTACACGGCATGATGTAAAATCAGTTCGGCTTCGCAATAAAAAAGGATGGAAAGGCGTATTGCAATACCTGTTTTATCCATGGAATATCTTTTCTGCCCAAAAGGTTCTTAAAGAAGTCAAATCATTCGCCCCAGATATCGTCCATGTGCACAATACGCATTACGCTATCGGCCCCTTGTTATTCAGAAGTCTTTACAAGCGAAAGGTTCCTGTCGTTCAGACGCTGCACAATTTTCGTATCCTAGATCCATCTGCTATACTTTTTCACAAAGGAAAAGTATTTACAGATACCATAACAAAAGAGTTCCCATGGAAATCTGTTCGCAACAAGGTTCTGGATAATTCATGGATAAAAACGTTTTTAACAGCTTTTACTTATTATTTTCATAAAAAAATAGGCACTTGGCAACACGTAGATAAGTTTTTGGTTTTTTCTGAATTTGCCAAAGGACTGCTTTTACAATCCTCTCTCCGACTGGCTTCTAATCAAATAGCCGTCAAGCCAAACTTTGTCTACCCAATAGTACAGCAAACAGCGCACACAAGAGAAAATTACTTTGTGTACATTGGACGGCTATCTGTCGAAAAAGGGATCACCCCTATGTTGGAAGCATTTGCCGAATCGGGCCTCGTACTGAAGATTTATGGCACCGGCCCCCTGCAGGATACCGTAAAAAAGTATGTACACCTGCATACCAACATTGAATACTATGGATTTCAGCCTAAAGAAGTGCTACATGAGACGCTATCTTGCAGCCAAGCACTGATCATGCCATCTGTCTGTTTTGAAGGCATGCCCATGACCATATTGGACGCGTTCGCAAGCGGCACACCCGTGATTGCTTCTAAGATCGGTATTCTCAGTGAAATGGTACAGCCGGGAAAAAATGGGCTACATATAGAGCCGAATGACAAAAATAGCCTTATACAAGCGTTGTACAACTGGCAATATCTACGCTTAGAGGAAAAGAAACAGATGTCCGAAAATTGTAAAAATGAATATTGGGAAAAATATTCCCCCGAAAAAAACGTATCCTTGTTAGAGCGTATCTATCAGGAAGTCAAAATAAATCAACAATGAGTAATATTATAATTATAGATCCTCTAGGGATGGCCCCAAAAATTCGGGAGACACTGGAAACCATATACGATCCAGAGCTTAAGCCTGCCAATATCATCGATCTGGGTTTGGTGTACGAAATCATTACCAAAGAGGGAGGCATTGCCAAAGTGGTCATGACGCTGACTGCTCCCAACTGTCCTGTCGCTGGAGACATCATGGACGAAGTACAACAGAAACTGTCCGCCATCGAAGGTGTCAGCGAAGCGCTCGTCGAATTGACTTTCGATCCCCCATGGAACCGGGACATGATGACCGAAGAAGCAAAACTAGAGCTTGGGCTGCTTTAATAGACCCAATCTCATTCGCTCCTGATATCCGTGACTCTACCTATTTCTTTCACACTGAGTTTAGAAGAAAAGTAAGAGACGATCAGTGATAGCGCGACAACGGTCAGAAATACCAATATAAAATCTTCCAGACGGATGTCGATCGGATACACATCGATGAGCGAGCCCTCTTCGCTACCCGTACGGATGAACCCGTACATTTCCTGTAGCTTACAGAAAATGTAGCCTACGATAATACCCACTGTCCCTCCAATCAGTGAAATAAACACTCCTTCAAGGAAGAAAATACGCTCGACCATACCCCGCTCAGCTCCTAAGCTCTGCAGGATTTTCATATCTTCCTTTTTGTCGATGACCAACATGGTCAGTGATCCGACAATATTGAATATGGCGATGATACCGATAAAGGTCAAGATAAAAAAAACGATCCATTTCTCCGACTTGATGGTCTTATACAAGGTAGGATTCTGTTGCTGTCTATTCTTGACATCAAAATCAGCTCCCAATTCCTTTTGGAATTTTTTCTGCACTTTATCGATATGGTTCGGGTTTTTGAGATATATCTCTACCGCCGATATTTTATGCTCTTCCCCCAACAGATCCCGTACAAACCCCATAGGAGCAAGTACAAGATTATCAAATTCAGGTTGATAAGTCAACACACCCACCACATCAATGTTTCGGATATTGAAGTCCTCCAAGGGATTGAGGTTGTGGATGGAGATATCCTTGCGCGGAAAAAAAAGTTGTACATTATTGTATATGCCCGATATAGGTACTTTCAGATTGGCCTGTATCTGCGCACCTATCAGTGCCATATTGGTCGAATCTGTCTGTATCGAATATATGCCGCTTTGTAGGATTTCGTTTTCATTTTGGTTGTGTAGACTTTGGGGTGGAACTCCTTTGACCAGACCAATGAACTGTTGGTTATCGTATTGTACGAGTACCTTGTCTTCCAATACTTCGGAATAGCTTTGTAATGCCGTGTCCGAGCGGAGTTCTTCAAATGGTATCCCACTTCCGTCAAACAGTTTGCCTTTTACCGGTTCTATTCGTAGATGGGGTGCAAAACTGCTGTACATTGACAAGATAAATTTCTCCATCCCATTGTAAAAGGAAAGCACGATAACCAGCGCTGCTGTGCTCACAAAGACACCGACCACACTGATGGCAGAGATGACATTGATGGCATTGACCGATTTTTTGGAAAAAAGGTAACGCACAGCAAACAGAAGGGGTACTCTCAATTTTCTCATGCGCGAACAAAAGGGTTGGTCTTCTTTTCAAAGCCTATGGTTGTGTGTGGGCCATGGCCAGGATAGACAATGGTCTCTTCGGGCAAGGTATATAGCTGTGTCTCGATACTTCGCAATAGGATCTCATGATTCCCCCCGGGCAGGTCTGTACGTCCTATACTGTTTCGGAAAAGTACATCACCACCCAGCAAAAAATTTTGGGCTTCCGAAAAATAGCATACATGGCCGGGCGAATGTCCGGGTGCAAAAATAACCTTCAACGTATGCGCACCAAAGTCAATATTTTGTCCTTCTTCCAAGAAGGTGGTGGGTATGGGAGATGTTTCATATCGGATACCCATCTGGGGAGCATAGTTGTCTACAGCCACCAGGATAGGTACTTCATTTTTATGGAATTGCGGGATCAGACCCCATTGCTCAAAAACATAGTGATTGCCCAGCACATGGTCTATATGACAATGTGTATTGAGCAGCAACACAGGGTTTAGCCCCTCTTCCTCGATAAATGATTGCAACATACGTTCTTCGGCAGGGCCATCCATGCCGGGATCGACGATCAAGCAGTCTCTCGACTCCTCATCGTAAAGAACATAGGTATTCTCTTGATAAGGATTAAATACAAAGCTCTTTATCTGAATCATATTTCAAACTTAGATAAAATGCTTTGGATTCACGAATGCCCGGGAGAAAAAATTAGGGCAAAAGAGATTTTTTGCCTTTACAGCAACCCTATACCTCCCACTCTGTAACGCAGTCCTACCTCGTGTGTATTGGTCGAAATACGTTGGTTTAACGTGTGGCTCCTGCCGGCAAACTGGTAGCTGTAGCCGATACCAAAGTCTCCGAAGTTAAGCTGCATCAGCGCCGATAGGTCTCCTTGGTTCTGCACGCCCATCCCCAGACCCAGTTTACGTGCCATGAACAGCAGCACGCTCACGTCGTAGCGCGGTGTCAGATCATCCATATGGCTCACCAACAGCGAGGGACGAAGATGAAAAGCCTCATCCAGACCGATCAAAGCACCGGCAGTGATGTAGTACACATTCCGGAATTCGTAGTCTACATTGCCCCGGCGACCCAACGAAAACCTCGGCATCGATATGCCAAAGTAATACCGATCCGGACGATAGTAACTCGTGCCGATACTTAGAAACCCACTTGTCTCCCGGACATCCTCCCGGAACGAGGGATCATTGCGATCGTCAATACCCATATAGTTACCCTGAAAGTGGATCAGACCACCTCCCATCGACAGGCTCAGGTACTCCTCCTCGGTGATACGGACCGCTTTGGCCACATAACCCGAAAATTCCGTCTCTTTTGAAACCCCCATGGCCGCATGCTTCGCATCGAAGCCCACCGACAGCAGAGCATTACGGAATCCTACATTGCCACTGGCCCATACAGACTTGGGGGCACCATCCACGCCGACCCATTGGCTGCGGCCGAGAACCGACAGGCTTCCTCCCGGATCCATCGTGCTCAGCGAACCATTGAACGAATTGCGCAACTGCCCGAACTGGTTGTAGCTTACCCCGTGCTGAGCCCAGCCGTAAAACGGTAGAAAGGCCAATAGCACGATCAATAGATTGGTTGTTGTTATTTTCATTTTTAGTCAGTTATCAGTGGTCAGTGGTCAGTAGTCAGGCTTTTAAATTCCTAATTCTCCATTTTCAACTCTCAATTATCCACTCTCCACTTTCAATTATCAATTATCAATTCACTGTCCGTTTCACCACAAAAAATCCCTTCTCCCGTTTCCATTCGTTGCCGTCTTTCACATCCAGGTAATAATAATATGTACCGTCGCGGACATACTGTCCCGTGAATACCCGATCACGGTTGTCATAACTTTCGATCTCGGCCAGTACCTTGCCGGACTTGTCGAAGATGGTGATCCTATTTTCGGGATAGTCACGAATACCCTCGAGCATCAGGAAGTCGTTGATCCCGTCACCGTTGGGCGATACGGCCTGATGCACACGGATCGGCAATGCGGCGTTGGCATCATTGGCGATACGTATGCTGACCGATACGGGATCGGCAGGCAGGTAGTTATGGTTGCCGGGCTGTGTCGCCGTGACGGTAACTGTACCCAGGCGCTTGACGATCAGGGACAGGCCGTCCAGCGTAGCGACCTGTTCGTCATCGATGGACAACGTCACAGGCAGGCCGCTGCTGCCTGATACATCGAGAGCGACCGTACCGGCATCACGTGCCAGTGTGCCGGGCGAGATGAACGTAATCGTCTGCGGGGCTTTATTGATAGTCAACACCTGCTCTACATCTGCCGCAGGCAGATAAGCGGCATTGCCGCTCTGGCTCGCGGTAATGGTAACTGTGCCGGCGGCGTGAATGGTCACGATACTGCCGGATACCGAAGCTATGGCAGGATCACTGCTGCTGTAGCTGACTGTAAGATCGGAAGAGGCCGTAGCGGTCAACGCGAATGCCGCGTCGCCATATACTTTGTCCGGCAGAGGATTGAATGTGATCGTTTGCGGTGCCTGCGGTGTGGCCGATACCATTGCCGAGCCGGGGCTTGCATTACCGACCCGGTCTACGGCTCTTACTTCGTAATAGTAAGTCGTACCGTTGGTCAGCGACTGGTGCAGGTATGCGGTTGTTCCGGCCGGGACGGATGCGAGCAAGCTGAGCTGTCCGGCAGTAGTGCCGAAATAGACACGATACCCGTCAAGATCAGTTTCGGCATTGGCATCCCATTGCAGGTTTACCTGCGCATTGCCAAACGTGGCTGTAAGACCGGTCGGTGCGGCCGGAGGTACCGCGTCCACGAGGACAGCACCTGTATTGCCTACACTGTTCAGCGTCAGTACGGCATTATTGTTTGCTTCGTCTTGGATGGCACCACCGGTCAGTCCCAGCGTACCGACGGTAATACCGTCCGTGTCAAGGTCCCCTTCGGCGACTGTATAGCGGAACGTGATCGCGGAGGCACCCGAACCACTGAAATAACCGGCATATCGGGTGGCCGTACCGATAGTCAGAGCGATACGTGGGGTACCACCGCTCGTATTCACGGTAACAGGTTCGCTAAAGTGGACCGTAAAGTCGAGGTTCTGCCCGGCGATATATGTATTATTCGCAGGGACGGATACAGTCGTGACCACCGGTGCTATATCGTCCACTACCGTGACGGTAAAGGGTTTATCAAATGTAGCTCCGTGATTGTCCTCAGTCCGGATGCGCACCGAGTAGCTTCCCGCGGCCATGTTGGCGGGATTGTCGACACGGAGCTGATTGCCCGAGATATTGAATAAGCTATTGTGGTCACTACCCGTGCCGGATACCAGCGTATAGGTATGCGTATTCCCGTTGTCGGGGTCGGTGCTGCTGAGCGTACCGACTACGGCATTGGCTCCGCCACTTTGATTGACGCTGGTGCTGCTCAGGCTGATGTCGGTCGGCGGCTGGTTCGAACAATCCTCGCTAAAGCTCGATTGGCTATCTACATACGTCGTCCAGTTCGCCGTACTATAAGCGATGTTGTCCACCTGAATACAGGTCAGATTTGGGTTATTATTGACCCTGAAAAAAGCATTTGCAACACTTGAATTATTCCCGTTTTTGACGTTTAATGTGGTCAGTTGATTATTGTTACAGAGCAACATTACCAATGCCGTATTCTGACTGACATCCAGAGCAGTCAGCTGATTATTACTGCAATTCAACTGTTCCAATGCCGTGTTGTTACTGACATCCAAGGCCGTCAGCTGATTATCATAGCCGTACAAATTTACCAATGCCGTATTTTGGCTGACATCCAGCGTGACCAACTGATTATTGTCGCATGTCAAACCTTTCAATACCGTATTCTGGTTGACATCCAGAGCGGTCAGCTGATTATTACTGCAATTCAAATATTCCAATGTCGTATTTTGGTTAACATCTAATGTAGTCAACTGATTATCATAGCAGAATAAATATACCAATACCAAATTCTGACTTACATCCAAGGTGGTCAGCTGATTATTATCACACCACAAAGTTGTCAATGCCGTATTTTGGCTGACATCTAACGAGGTTAATTGATTACGATCACAGTACAAAGCAACAATATTGACAAAAGCCTCAATCCCGGTAAGGTCGGCAATGCCACGATTGGCAACAGAGATCGTTCCGGTAAATGCTATTGCTTCGTTGCATTGTATTTCGCCGTCGCCGTCGGTGTTGATGGCTGTATTTGCCAACAAAGCAGCTTTAAAGTTCGCATCGGGGATATGGACTACGCAGGGTGGTGTCACCTGATTTTCATACGCCCCGAGATCCACGGTATTATTCTGTATGCGGGGATTGCCTGCCAGATCGGTGCTTGCCGTGATGTAGCCATTGTCGCCGGCATCGATAGCCGGACTGCCTGTTTGCAATGTAAAATCACCACTTTCCGTATCGTTGAAAAGCGGATCGGTAGCGGCAGGCAGATTGTTGTTTACCACAGCGGTATAGGCACTGTGCGTCTGACCCTGCACCAGGCTGTTCTTCACATCGTATAGCTCTCCGAAAACACTGTTGGCACTCATATCCCAGATGATACTGTTGCGGACAATGGCCACTCCACTATGATTGTACCAATCGGAGCCTCCGTTAGCGGCGGTATTGTAGGATATAGTGACATTGGTAAGCGTGGCGGGCGGGTATAAACTATTGTTTCCATAATGGTAAACCCCTCCACCATTTTGGCCGGCGGAATTGTTGTAGATGCTGACATTCGTCAAGACCGATGCGGAATACACGAAATGTATCCCACCACCGTTTAGGTCCGCGGTATTGTCGCGAATAATCAGGTTAGTAAGGGTGGGTGCGGCTTCATCAAGAAAAATACCTCCACCTCTCGACAGATTTCCGACACCTGAAGCATTGCCATCGGTCAGCGTAAAGCCGTCAAGAACTGCGCTGGCTGTCAGCGTTCCTACATTTCTGACGACAGAAGCACCATTGCCTTTCAGAATGGTCGGGTTACCTGCCCAGTTCCGGTCGCCCATAGCGGGGTTGCCAGTATCGGCAAAACCGCCATAAACGCGCACATGCTCCACCAAGCTGAACGCAGTGCCCGAAGTGGGCTGGTATTCGCCTTTGGCCACCCATATCTGCAAGGGATTGCCGGTCGTCCAGTTGCTTTGGTTGTCATCGGCCCATTGCAGCGCATCCGCAAGCTCGGGGAGGGCATTGTCCCAGGAGGAGCCGTTGCCGGTGTATCCGGCGGCATTCTGGTCTACATTTTTGTTGACGTAGAGGATATTGCCGGAGCCGGGAGCATAGCCACCCCGATTGAGAAAGACGTGCGTGGTGCCGTGCCCTGCGGAGACGGTGGCGATATCGTTGCGACCATCGCTATCCAGATCGGCTATGACTACGTCAAAAGGCAGAAAATCCGCATGGCTCAGCATGCGCTGCTGATAGAACGTACCGTCTCCTTTGTTGATCAGGATGGACACATAGGCAGAACCCTGGCTGACAGCAGCTATGTCTGCATGACCGTCGCCGTCTAGGTCTCCGATCGCCGTTCCGGCAGGGCTGTTGCCGACAGCGTAGGTGGTATGCGCGGCAAAGGTGCCGTTGCCGTTGTTGAGCAATACGGATATGGTGTTGTCATTGCGGTTGGCGACGACCAGATCGTTGTGTCCGTCGCCGTTTAGGTCGCTAATAGATGTATGTATCGCATAATTTCCTGTCGGATAGGTGACGGCAGTGGCAAATGTTCCGTCGCCGTTGCCGAGCAGCACAGATACCGTATTGGAAGGGCCATCAGCGGAGAGCATATCGGGGCGACCGTCGCCATTGACATCGGCTATGCTCAGCCCCCTGCCGTAATTTACAGGATACGCGACCGGGAAGGCTAATGTGCCGTTGCCGTTATTGATATATACGGCTATATCTTCGGCGGTGGCGGATAAGGCCACATCGGGAAGACCATCGCCGTTGAGGTCGCTGACCGCCAGCCCCATTGCCCAGCCGCCGGAGATGGCATATTCTGTTTTAGTGGGGAATGTGCCATTGCCGTCATTCCACAGGATGACCAAATGGTGCTGGTCGCTCATGGCGGTGCGGTTCCATCTTGCGGCGATGATGTCGGGGTGACCGTCGCCATTGAGGTCGCCGGTCTGCACAGCTGTCACCGAGGTGTACTGATCCTCTGTCAGGTAGTTTACAGCCGGAGCATAGGTTCCGTCGCCGTTGTTGAGGGATACGGCGACACCGTTTTCGGGAACTTCATTCCAAAAGTCGCTTCCTGTGACCAGGTCAGGCTTGCCGTCGCCGTTGAAATCACTCCATGCGATAGAGGTAGGATACATGCCGGAAGGATAGGTAGCCTTGGTAAATACCACCTGCGCCGTGGCTGAAAACGACAGCATGGAGGTCAACGCAAGGCATATATAATACCTTAGGAGGCTTGGTTTTGATGTATTCATTTCTTTAATTCTTTTATACCTAAGTTGGATTGTCCGTCGTATAGTACATCATCAAAGCATTTTCACCTGGTAGATCAACCCATCAATAGACGATTGGTTATTTTTTGTAGTTGTTGCGCCACAAACATATAGATATGTTCTAAAATATTCCCCACCCCATAGGGGTGGTTTTGCAAAAAAGCAGTGATTTTTAAATTATAATGGTTGTAGAGTGCATGTACTTCCGAAGACATTTCCCACTGACACAAGGATTACCTACAGTTAGCCTGCCGTTGTTCACGTGCCAATATGTTTCTTTATGTAGAATGATCTGCAAAAAAATCTTAGTTTTGTATATGCACTTAACTGACCCCTTTTCGCTTTTATGAGAATTTCCCTTATCTTGGTATATCATCAGCTGACTGTTTGTATAGGAACACTCCTTTTGGTTTTGGGAATTTCAGAAGTGTTGTATGCGCAATCTCCTACTCCCATTCCGGGCGAGGTAGCTGGGCTACAGTTTGAGCCCATTCCGGGCAACGACAGCTTGTACATGGCAAAAGATGTACAGGGCGACACCTGGATAAAGGGAAACATTCCTCCGGCTATGCAGGGAATACCGATCGTTTTCCAGATCCCATCGTCCCAATTTGTAACGTATGACCTATATGTTGATCAAGGAGAGGGTTTTGTACGGATACACCAGGATATCAACCACGCTAAGCAAAAGGTGCAGGGACGCTATCCGCTATATTTTTTTAACAGCCAGGCAGCGGCGTATTATCTCCGAACGAAAGATAGATCGATCAGGGGGCTGGACGTAGCGGTATACAGACCCTCACAGTTCATAAAGGAAGAATCGGTCAACCTTGTACGCAACAGCTTGTACTATGGGCTAGCGATGATGTCCATTATCCTTAATTTCGTGCTTTACCTTATCTTTAGGGACAGAGGTTTTATCCTCTATTCGCTACTGCAACTGAGCCTGCTCTTGATTTTTTGCTATCAAGACGGAATGTTCTACTTCCTATCTCAGGGTCGATTTTTCATGCAGCACTACCTGATCTGGAATATTGCCGTCTGTGCTACGTTGGCGGGGTTGTTTGCCTATTATTTTCTGGATCTAAAGCACAATATGCCTCAATTCAAACGGTTGGCCAAACCTCTGATCTGCTGTATATTCGGCTCAGTACTGTTTTACACGTTGACAGAACATATGTTCTTCCGCTATCTGGCCAGTGTGTTTTTTTATACATTCCCCGTTATATGCCTGTATCAAGCGTTTAGGATGTTCCGCAGGGATGTATATGCACGATTTTTGCTGCTTTCGTTTGGAATAGTTGCGCTCATTTCGGTCTTTTATACTTTAAATAAGTATTTTAGCTTACCTTTTTTGTCCTACTTCGACATCAATGTCATCCGGTTGGCCAATATTTTAGAAATCATCGGTATCAGTTTTGCGCTGGTCTTTAAGGTAAAGGCCGTGCAGGATGAAAACGAAATGTACAAGGAAAGACTGAACAGACACCTCCATGAACTAGAACACCTCAAAAAGATCCAACATACGATCTGGAAAAACGGAAACGGCGCGGGACAAGTACCCGATCTGCAAGAGGAAGTAATTGCCGAGCTGAAGGCGCAATATGATCTCACGGACAGGGAAGTGGATGTCCTGTTGTGCATCTGGAAGAAGCTGACAAATCAAGAGATCAACGAAAGGTTGCATATCAGTATCAACACGACGAAATACCATATCCGCAGACTCTACCTTAAGCTGGCAGTCAATAGCCGTGAAGAGGTACATCAAGTGATACAGAGTACGTTTGCGGAATGATTTTGTTTACCTCAAACAGTTCCTATATCACCCCCCTGGCCTTGATCTCCAGATACTTGTTGATAGAGTTGATACTCAAATCTTCCGGAGCAGTATAGATCGTCTGCAAGCCATGCCGATTGAGCTCCTGGATGATCAAATGTTTTTCGTAGACAAATTTTTCGGCGATGATTTTGTTATATATATCGATGGTCCTGGTCGCCTTTTCTTTGGAAAGCGCAATCAGCTCGGTATTCTTAAAGACAATCACGACCACGACGTGGCTCTTATTCAGCATCTTGAGATAAGCCAATTGCCTGTTCATCGCATCGAGGGTTTCAAAATTGGTGTAGACAAACAGCAATGATCTTTTGTTGATGTGCTTCTTGGCAAAGGCATACAAGTTGCCAAATTCCGTTTCTTGGAACTGTGTCTGGATCCCGTACAGCTTGTCCGAAATCTTACGCATCTGGTTATTGTGCTTTTCTGCCGGGATATGATTGGTTACTTCGGTCGAAAAGGTCAGCATACCCGCCCGGTCCTGCTTGAGGATAGCGGCATTGGACAGTACCAAAGTGGCATTGATCGCATAATCCAATAAGGTCATGCCCTCGAAAGGCATCCGCATCGCTCTCCCGGTGTCGATCAGCGAATAAATAGGCTGGGATTTTTCTTCTTGATACTGATTGACCAACAGTTTCTGGTGTTTGGCAGATGCCTTCCAGTTCATGTGCCGGTATTCATCGCCCCGCACATACTCCCGGATGTGGTCAAATTCCATCGTCATCCCTATCCGACGTATACGCTTGATACCCATTTCCATCAACCTGTCCGTGGTTGCCAATAGTTGGTATTTACGCATCTGTATGAAAGATGGATAACACGGTATCTGATACCTGTCACGAAGGGAGAACTTACGTGCAAACAGCCCCAAATGTTGTACCAATACGTGACAACTCCCAAAGGTATATATCCCTCTGGTCTTAGGATGCAAGACATAATCTACTTGGTGTAGCTGTTGTGGCCGTAAGTGCATACGATGTTCCTGATCCCGCATTTGCAATTGTTCCGGCAATTCTTCGAGGATCCGAGCACGAACCGTCAGGGGATAGGAGCTCTGTAATTCCAATGTTAGGGGATTCGCATCGCCATTGGACAGTTTTTCGGGATACTGTCGCTGTATATGCACTTTATTCGTCCGAAAATAGAGGAACAGCAGATCCCACAGCATGGCCATCAGCCAAATCCACAGCAGTATAGTGGCCACGGGACGTAAGGGCTCTACATAGAACGACACCACGTACACGGCCGCTAACCCCAATAGGATGTAATAAAACAGATTGGCAATATATAAGCTCCTCAAAAATTTCATCAGCGGGGTATTTCTACGCTTTCTACGATCTGGCGAATGATATAGTCTGTCGAAAATCCTTCCATTTCTTTTTCGGGCGTGAGCTGTACCCGGTGTCCCAATGTAGCCGGAGCAACATATTTGACATCTTCGGGCGTGACGAAATCACGGCCTTGCAAAGCAGCCAACGCCTTGGAAGCTTCCAATATAGCAATCGATGCCCGTGGAGAAGCACCCAACGTCAGATTTGCGTTTGTCCGGGTCTGTATGACCACCTCGGCAATGTATTTCAAGATATCCTCGTGTACAAAAATAAATTTGGCCAGGTGCTGAAAATGAACGATCTCATCCGCCGAAACCACAGCATGAACCAACTCCTCTTTATTTGTAGCCTTGTGGCCATGGTGCTCTCTGAGGATATGGAGTTCCTGCTCGAATTCGGGATACAATACGTCAATCTTGAACAAGAACCTGTCCAACTGTGCCTCCGGCAGGCGATATGTACCTTCGTGCTCGATTGGATTTTGTGTCGCAAAGACGACAAAAGGATTGGCCATTGGATACGTATGTCCATCGACTGTTACTTGTCTTTCGCTCATACACTCAAACAGCGAAGACTGGGTCTTGGCCGGAGCCCGGTTGATCTCATCGATCAACACGATATGGCCAAAGATCGGTCCTCGGCGAAATTCAAATTCATTGGTTTTCAGATCCAGGATAGACGAGCCTGTCACGTCCGAAGGCATGAGATCGGGGGTGAATTGAATACGTTTGAAATCGCTGTTAATGGCCTTGGCAATGAGCTTAGCTGTCAAAGTCTTGGCCACTCCCGGCAAACCTTCGATCAGAGAGTGTCCTCCGGCAAGGATCGAAACCAACAGCATATTGATCACCCGATCCTGGCCCAGGATAACTTTTTTGACCTCATCACGCACAGCATCCATTCGGATCTGCAATGCTGTAAGGTCTATCCGATTTTCAAACTCGGGCATAAATCTATTTATGTTCTCCAATTCGTTCATAGTATATGGGCTTTTTGTTTAAAATCTTCAATCGTGTTATTTATGGTTTTCACATCGTCTATGTGATGATGTGGGCGCTGCCGATATTGCTGTAAGAGTTGCATACAGGTTTTGGTCTCCTCCGGATCTACTCCCGATTTGGAGGCCAATTGTTTTAGAAATTTCTCATCCAGGATATCCAATGTTTCCAAATGATAGAGAGACCGTAGCGTAAAGAGGAAGTAATCGATCTTCTTATGGATGATATTGCCGGGGTGGCCATTCTCATAATACAGATTGCCTATCGTCTTGGCAAAGTCTTTGGACAGATTGGGTTCAGGTCGGATGACCGTAATCGCCCTTTGTTCACGTTTGCTTTTGAAAACCAACAGTAAGAAAAGTCCGATCAGCAACAGATACCAGGCTTGATAAAACCCGGGTTGCGTCAGGACCACGCGCAAAGGCGTGCGTGGTTTTTCCCATTCATAATAGACATCCGAGAATAAGATCTCCTTATATCGTATCACTTGTAAGGCCTTAGCTACGTACCGGAATTTGTCTTCCTGTAAAATATTGTAGTTGGCAAACACATCCGGTTGCAAATGAAGGTATATATTTCCTTTGCCCACAGCTACACGAATAAAATTCGGCAAAGCCCTCCCCCTCGAATGCAAATGTCCCAATACGGTACAGTTCTTTGCATTGAGCTTGTCAAAGATCCAAAAATCATTAGACTTATCGACTTTGATACGGTTCGTATCTTTTGCCAAGGTATACGTGACCCTCTGATCAGTGGGTTGGAATCGAACATAATCCAACCGCCCAGAAGAGATGCCCAATGTATCCATGAGCAATTCTTCAAAATAGAGTGCCGAGAGAAATACGTCACCCCCTTGCTCCACATAGCGCATGATCTTTTTGGTATCTTCATTGTCCAGATCGGGGTATTGATCGATCGCGATCAATGTTACATCATATTTCTTGGCGCTGTCCAAACGTGCTATCTCTTCGTAAAAAGTATCGTCAAAATTACGATAAGTACGATGTTTACCGAGAATATAGGGCAATTCCTCGTGAAAGACAAAAAGACCATAAGGGATTTTGTCCCGTATATTGAATGTCTTGTGCCAGTTGATGGGGTGCTTGACTCCCGCGTCGATAATAGCTATACCTACGATGACTACAAGCACTACGATGATCCAAACAACAATACCCTTTCTCATGACCACTTTTGTTGAAATTGTTTGAAATACCGTTCAATATCTGTATACTCCTGTCCCAAAATCTTCCGATCACCAAACCATACCCGATCAAATAGCGTAGCACAGGTCAAAAATTCTTCTTTCAGCTCCTTAATGGCCACATCTTCCATCAACTCCACATTGGTCTTGGTATGTTTCCAATGGATATAGCCTTTTTCATGCAGGATCTGTATATTGAGCAATTGCTGATAACGGATAGCCATTGCATAATTTCCCTTTTGCAGGGCTTCACGGATATAATGGTGCAGATCCACCTGCATAAGGTTTCTTTCCACAAAAGCCATCTCTTCTTCCTCATCCAATTTTTCTTCAGGCAATTGTACATACACTTTTTTGCCCGAAAAGAACAATTTATAGAGCAGAAAAAGAAAAATAATCCCACCCAAAATCCCTAGGATCGTATAGAAGCCATCATAGACCTTCACATTGGGCTGGGGAAAAAGACTGTCCAGAAATCTGGTAAACCTCTCGATCAACTCATCCCAAAAATTGAGCTGTTCAGATATACTTTCCACATATTCAAAATCCTTGCTTTGATAACGAGACAGCATCTCTGCATAAGGCGGCACAGTGTCGATAGGCATCTGCGCCAGGATCGGAATGGAATCGTAATACCGGGGCTTCCAGTACTCGTATTCCGGTTGCGACTCGATTGTTTCTACCGATATAGAATCTAGTTCCGTTATCACCGAATCTACCGTCTGTGCTAAAACATCAGTGGAAATTGAGGTCAACAGTAGATAAACCAGATAAAGTAACAGGTTAAATCGGTTTGTCATCACCCCTCCTCCCTATCTTTACGATTCGCTGAAAGACATTCTCACCAAACTGTAGCTCCTTCCCCGACTCATAGATGATGCCATAGCTCAATACGGAGAACATATTGTAGACAATGAAAAACAAGGTCAGCAAAGAAGCACCCATGGAGACCAAAGTCTTACCGAAGTAAGTGTCAAAGAAATTGTCGTTGAAACCCACACTGTTGTAGGCAATCAGCCCAATCACCACAGATGGCACCAATGTCATCGTGTACAGCAAGGTCTGAAACAGGAAATTGACGACATAGGATGCCGTACCATATTCGAAGAACTTCTTTTTCAATAGCGTATAGGCCCCTTGAAACGTATCGATCAGCTCATAATATCCTTCCCGATACAGCATGAAAGCGGTAAAGAACCATAATCCCACCATGGCAAACACAATGCCCATACCTATCGAACCTACCATCGGTACAAACATACACGCAAATAGTACGATAGAAAGGGGAATAAGGGTCAGCATACCTACAATGATCGCTGCACCCAAAAAACGAAAATAACTCCCTATATGTGTCTTGAATGCCTGCCAAATTTCCTTTTCACCAAAATCCAAACAGCGTCGATCCCTCAGCATAATGAAATACTCTATAGTCAATCCGAAAGCGATCATGCCGATAAGTGTCATGACCAAAAAGGCTACCATAAAAGAAGAAATCACATTAAACAACTCGCCCGAACTATAATCTACATGCATGTTTAGCTGCGTAGAGAGGTAGTAACCCACGAGCAACATACCACAAATCGGAAGAGCTAGCATCCTAAAAAGCACCTTGCTCAAATGACCTATAATGATTTTCAACAAGTTGATGAAATCCTGTACAAACTCCCCCAACTTTCGCTCCCGCTTAAATTCAAACTCGATTATTTCCATCCGTACTTTAAGGCCATTTGTTTAGGTTTCACCACATAAAAATAAACAATAGCAACAGCAGATACAATAATGATGCTGATACATAATCCCAGGGAAACTTGATAGTATCGGGTGACAAACCCTTCTAAAGAACCTGCCACGATAAAAAACGGCACAGTACTGATCAATACTTTCGTCGCTTGCTTGGCTGCACGTTTGAACGATTCCAAGCGGGTAAACGAAGCGGGAAACAGGATACCATTGCCCATGGCGATACCACAGCCTCCTGCAATGACGATAACCGACAGTTCGATCGTGCCGTGGATCCATATCGCGGTCATGGCTTCTTGCAGCACATCATATTTGTAAAACAAATAATGGAAGGCTCCTACCATAATGCCATTGCTGAATAGAATATAGCCTGTGCCTACACTGACAAAGACGCCAAGGATAAACGCGTAGAACGCGACCTTTACATTATTGATCGTGATCGCCAAAGCCCCTCCCCAATCACTCCCCTGCTGATAGACAGCGGCCGGATTGCCGGACTTGATATTCTCGATTGTCATATTGACATAATGGTCTCCCATGATCAGACGTACAAAGTCTTCATCATAATGGGAAGACACAAAGCCGATAACACTCGCCAATACAAAAAGCAACAGGGAGTACAAAAGGGGTTTGCGAATAGTCCAAATAGCCTCAAACACCTCGTATCGAAAAAAATACAATATCTTATTGTTCGAGGACTTTTGGTCTCTGAAGACCAACTGATGAGCACGTATGGCCAGTTCATTAAGGTATTGCTTGGTCTTGCTCCTGGCATAGAAAGTCTGGGCATACGCCAGGTCATTCGTCAGCTCGATATAGTTTGATGCCAGTATATCCGGGTCTACCTTATCTTTATTCGTCAAATTATTTTCAATTGACAACCATTTTTCTTTATTTCGTTCTATAAAAGAGGCTTCCCGCATAGTTAAGTTGATACGACTATAGCCCAAATATATGAAATATTCATGTTTCCAAAGATACAGCACACATGAATATTCCATATGACCATTAAAAAGTCAAACAATATACATATGAAATATTTACATTCTCGAAAATACTGGATTTGTGGCGGACTTCTAGTTTATCGTTTGTCCCTATGCTAGCGCAAGGATCAGCGAAGCGATTCTTTTAGATCCCTCCTATTCCCGAATGCTTTCGGGACAAGCTGTCGGGATGACAAAAGAACACTAACTTAATACCATTGGGCTTGCGCTAGCTAACACCAACGTAAGAAAACTTTTATAAAGGAATGATACATGAATAAGCTATTAATAAATACCCCTCAAAACGTCAACTTTGAATACAAGTTGGCCTCTGTCGGCTCACGGTGTATAGCCTTTGCCATAGATTACGGTATCATCCTGCTTTACTACTTTTTTGTCTTCATGATTTTGATGAGGGTAGGCATGTTCGACCGCATGGACAAATGGGCTGCTTGGGGTCTCTCCTCCCTACTCATTATGCCTGCTTTGTTTTCTCCATTTGTACTTGAGACCTTTATGGAAGGGCAAACCCTAGGCAAGCGGTTGATGAAAATCAAGGTGGTCAAGATAGATGGCTCACGTGCGACACTCTACCAGTACTTTATCCGATGGATCAGTAATACGGTAGACATATTCCTCAGCATGGGTGGCTTGGGACTGACCATGATCATCCTCACCAGAAACAGCCAACGTATCGGCGACCTTGCAGCCGACACTGCTGTCATCAGCATCAAAGAAGATGTACGACTCAAAGAAACCTTATTCGAAGAAATCACGGCAGAGCACAGCATCACTTATCCCGAAGTCATCCAACTGACCGATCAGGACATGAATGAGATCAAAGACATTTATAAGATAGCCTACGATCGCAAGAACTACAAGATCATCCAGGCGCTGGCCGCCAAGATCGAGATCCTGCTCGGCATCAAAGCACGGGTAGCTCCCGAAGATTTTATCGCGGTCGTGATCAAGGATCACTATTATGCCTTTAGGGATATGTAATGTAGAGACGCAATGCATTGCGTCTCTACAAACGATATTATATATTTTACACCTTTCGCTAGCACACGAATCCTTTCGTGTGCTTATTTATCGAGGCACACGAAAGGATTCGTGCGCCAACATTAGAAAATAAAACAATTACACTACCACAGCCGACGAGGTTTGTGCCTGACGGTCTACTTTCTTGACCAAACCTTGCAATACATTGCCCGGTCCTACTTCTACAAAAGCCTCTGCTCCATCTGCCAACATATTTTGGACAGTTTGTGTCCAGCGAACAGGTCCCGTGAGCTGTGCAATTAGATTGGCCTTGATTTGTGCAGGAGTGGTGTACGGTTTGGCATCGACATTCTGATAGATCGGACATGAAGGAGCCTTGATTTCAGTAGCTTCAATGGCTGTTTGCAATTCAACCTTAGCCGGTTCCATCAGTGGAGAATGAAAAGCTCCACCTACATTGAGCTTCAAAGCTCTTTTTGCACCCGCTTCGGTCAGGAGTACACAGGCTTTGTCCACCCCCTCGATAGAGCCCGAGATGACCAATTGTCCGGGACAATTATAGTTGGCTGCGACGACAACATCTTCTACTTGCGTACAGACACGTTCCACGACTTCATCTTCCAATCCTAGGATAGCAGCCATCGTGGAGGGTTGCAACTCACAAGCCTTTTGCATAGCATTGGCACGTTGAGACACCAGTCTCAAGCCATCTTCAAACGATAGCGCACCGGCAGCGACCAAAGCCGAAAATTCGCCCAAAGAGTGTCCTGCCACCATTGATGGCTGAAATGTATCGCCTAAAGCTTTAGCCAAAATAACCGAATGCAGGAATATTGCCGGTTGTGTGACTTTTGTCTGTTTCAGATCTTCGTCCGTACCGTTGAACATGATATCGGTAATACGGAAACCCAGTATCTCATTGGCTTGTTCAAACAGTGCCTTGGTTTGTTCGTTCAAATTATAAAGGTCTTGACCCATTCCTACGAACTGGGCACCTTGACCCGGAAAGATATATGCTGTTTTCATGTTTCAAAGTAAAAATTAAAAAATTAAAAATAAAAATTATTATACCCTGCTGTCCGTAGAGTTCGAAAAATTTTCCCAAAGTTTTGAACCTTCCCTGGCCTTAGACTTCCGAAGAGTGTCTAAGGACTTTCAAATAAAGCGAAGTCTGTGACTTCGTACGTAAAAAAAATTCGTAATTACTCTTCCTCCGGCACGAACGCCAAGGATAATAATCTCTTAGGATCCAAGAATTCAATCGCCAAATCCTGAATGTCCCTTGTACTGACGGTATCGATCTTGGCAAAAACTTCCTCCAACGTCACGATCCGATCGTAGTCCAGGATATTCTTTGCTTCAGCAATGATCATGCTCATACGGTTTTCTTCTGCCAATGCTATTTGACCTTTGAACTTCTGCTTGGCTCGTTGCAATTGTGTCTCCGTAAACCGCTGTTGGCGCAATTTGTCCAATTCCCTATGTACCAAACGGATTGCTTTGGGCAATTTGTCCTCATCCGTACCCAGATAAATATTGAAATGTCCGGTATCCTTGTACATCGTAAAATTTGATTCGATTGTGTACGCTATACCATATTTTTCGCGGATACCCAAGTTGAGGATAGAACTCATCCCCATTCCACCCAACATGTTATTGAGCAACAACATACCTGTTTTGCGCTCGTCAAAATAACCAAACGTCTGTGCACCCAACATATAGTGCGCCTGATGGATTGGCTTTTTTATGATACTGTCTAACGCATGGGTAGATTTAATGGTCTCCGGTTGTAGCACCGTCTTATTGGAGAGTAAACGTCCGAATATCTTCTTGCTCCATCTTTCTATCTGCGATAGGGTATAATTACCTGCTATCGCAACGACAATTTGCTCGGTATCGTAGGTATGCCTGATAAATGCCAACACATCTTCCCGTTGGAGATTTTGCAGGTCTTCTTCCAACCCAAGGATATTGTGTCCCAATCCGGTTCCGTCAAACATCAGATCTTCAAAATCATCCATAATAGACTCTTCCGGACTATCCCTATAGGAGGCCATCTCATCGAGGATAACACTTTTCTCCTTCTCCAGTTCGTCCTCCGGAAAGACCGAATGAAAAAGCACATCTTCGAACAGGTCCAAAGCTCTTTCCAGATAGGGATTGAGAAAGGAAGCATGCAAGCAGGTATATTCTTTGGTGGTATAGGCGTTGAGATCTCCTCCAACCTGTTCCAAGCGGTTCAGAATCTGATTGGTCGACCTTCGTTCGGTACGCTTGAACAACAGATGCTCAATAAAATGTGCTACTCCAAACTTGCCTTTTTCCTCCTGCCTCGACCCTGCATTCACGATTAGGCAACTGTGCGTGATGGGCGAATTTTGGTAGTGCAGCAATACACGAATGCCATTGTCCAGGCGGATCAGATTGTATTCTTTCATGTAGCGCCCGTTTAAAGAAATAAAGGCAGGGCCTTCTTCATCCGGGAGATGACTTCCTCCTGGCCCAATAATTCCGTAACCAGAAACACATCCGGCCCAAACTTTCCACCGACCAACATAATACGATAAGGCAACATCAGTTCACCCATCTTCATACCAGACTGCGCTATTTTGTCCTTAAAAAGCGGTTCCAATACCGTTGCTTTCCACTCAGCTTGCTCCTCAAATATCTTGATAATATCCTCGAAAAAAGCGGTTTTGTCCGTATTCCATTTTGGTTTGATCGCCTCCACGTCATATTGTTCGGGCCGAACAAAGAAAAAGGACGCCTGTTGCCAAAAGTCGGACAGAAAGGTCAATCTTTCCTTGACAGCGGACAGCACCACATCTATCAACGCCGGATCTGCTGTTGCCACACCCTTGTCCTTTAGAAGCTGGTCGATCTCCGGCAACAGTTGATCGTTTGTCGTATTTTTTATCCATTCATGGTTGAACCACTTGGCTTTTTCGTAATCAAATTTCGCTCCGCTTTTGCTGATCCGTTCTACAGAAAATTTCTCCACCAGTTCTTCCATCGTGAAGATTTCCTGATCCGTACCGTCGTTCCATCCGAGTAGTGCCAACATATTGACAAATGCCTCCGGCAAAAAGCCCAGTTCCCGAAAACCTTTAGTCAGCTCTCCCGATTTTGGATCTGCCCAATTCATGGCATATACCGGAAAGCCTAATCGGTCACCATCCCGCTTGCTCAACTTTCCATTTCCGTCGGGCTTCAATATCAATGGTAGATGCGCCCATTCAGGCATTTCGGCTGCCCAGCCCAAATATTCCCACAGCAACAAATGCACTGGGGCGGAAGGAAGCCATTCTTCTCCGCGAAAGATATGGGATATTTTCATAGCATGATCATCGACTACCACGGCCAAGTGATAGGTCGGCATACCGTCGGCTTTGAGCAGCACCTTGTCATCGACCAATCCGGTCTCAAAAGTGACACGTCCCCGAATCATATCATCGAAAGATACGGTCTCTTCCTCCGGCATTTTGATGCGAATGGTATGGGGATGCCCCTCAGACAAAAGCCGTTGCGTCTCTTCTTCTGGAAGGCTCAATGAGTTTCGTAAATTCAACCTGTTTTCATGGCTGTACCTAAAGTTGGCAAACAGTTTGCGCTGTTCCTCCAATTCTTCAGCAGTATCAAAAGCATAGTAGGCATAGCCGCTCTTGACCAACTGTTCGGCATACTGCCTATAGGAGGGCTTACGTTCGCTTTGACGGTATGGGCCGTATGCTCCGGGTGTGACCAGACTTTCATCCGGTGAAATACCACACCATACCAAACATTCGTGGATATACTCCTCCGCTCCCGGCACAAATCTCGTCTGATCTGTGTCCTCTATCCTTAAAATAAAATCTCCTTGATGCTGCTTGGCAAACAGGTAATTGAACAAAGCTGTCCTTACACCACCCAGATGTAATCCCCCTGTCGGACTAGGTGCAAATCTTACTCTTACTTTTTTCTGCGAACTCATACCGCAAAATTACGCATTACAAATGATATGAACGATAGTGGAAGTGATTAAGGGCAGGAGAGGCTGTTTGTTATAAAATAAATGGAGGTTTTCTTTAGACAAGTTTTCTTTGTCCTCTATGCCGGACGGGCATGGTACTTTTGACCGCAAAAGTACCCAAAACTCGCCGCTTCGGACATTTGACACAATGGTAGTGCATCCCACTACTATTGTCAAATATCCGGAGGCGGCATTTATCGGGGCTGTAAGGATAGTGCTTCAGCATGGTCTTGTTTTTAATAGCACTGTCTCAAAAACGACCCACGCCGACACGAACCGAGCGGAGCTAGGGGCATCCCACCACACCTCCCGTTGCAGGGCTATCCCTCCCGATGTTGGTGAAATGGACGGGCGCTATCCACAAAAGTTAACTTTACCTGCACATCAATACGTTGTCTGCAAGCCAGAGTAAAAAGGACTAACCTCCACCGACCTTGATTCATTTGGACAGCAAGCCCGTGGAGATCCCGTTCCCGAGATCGGGACGAGCTTTGACGGCCTTACAATTTGCAGTATGCAAGCCATACCTAGTCCAGCGCGGAGGGTTGTGTGTTGGAGACCTCGTATGGCGCTTCGGGATTGGAGCGTGGCGGCTGGAGCAAATTAATCACAGTCTTGCCCTTTGCTTACTTTGGGACAAGCCAACCTGAGCGAAGCGAAAGCATGTGTGCCTATGAAAACAAACACAAACACATAACTAAGTCGCCATGCGCCGGCGACAGAGGCGCATAAAATAATCCTCCGTTAACTATAACCATCATCAATACCACAAAAACTATTTCAAAGACATTATCTACCACAACAAATAGACATTTATCTCCTTTTATCCACAAAAATCGTTAATTTGCATACGCAAAAGGCAATCTATGGATCCTTACAAGTACAATAAACAGCTTTGGAAAATCCTTTTATTGGTCTTCGCGGCCTTATTGGCAGCTAGTTCCCTATTGTACACCAACTATCTCGTCAAGAACCTTTCAAAGTCTGAAAGAACAAAGGCTGAAGTATGGGCCATGAGTACAAGAAGCATCGTCACCATGCCCGACATAGATGATCAGTTTATCAGTTTCATCTATGCCGTTCGCGATAGCCTTTCCTTGCCAGCCATCATTACCGATGAGAAGAGAAACATCATTTTCTGGCGGGACCTCGATCCTACAAAAACCAACATCGCTCAAGAAGATAGTGTACATAACCAGTTGAAATACGACCCCGATTACTTTCAAAAACAGCTCAAAGACATGGAGCGTCGACATCCGCCGATCACGATAAAACTGGAAACTGGAGAGAAATGGTATGTGTACTATCAAGAGTCGAATGCTCTCCGGCAACTTCGCATATTTCCCTATATACAATGGTTTACCATCGCTATCTTTCTGGTCATCGCGTACAGCATATTCAATTCCATCAAAAAATCAGAGCAAAACCTTGTTTGGGTGGGTATGGCCAAGGAAGCGGCACATCAATTGGGCACCCCTCTGTCTTCGTTGATGGGTTGGCTGGAATTATTGCGTCTAAAATATGGGGAGACAGAAAAAGACAATGTCATGGACGAAATGGAGCGGGATGTCAAACGCTTGGAAATCGTGGCAGACAGGTTTTCAAAAATTGGCTCTACCCCAGTGCTGTCCAATCACAATGTCTACAATGCGGTCAACGATTTTATCCAATACTTTAAAGTACGAACGAGCGACAAAATCCTGTTCGAATTACAAGGAGACAAACACGTAGAAGCCGGAATCAATGTCCCCCTATTTGATTGGATTATCGAAAATCTACTCAAAAACGCGGTCAACGCCATAGACAAAGAGGGGAAAATAACCGTAAACATTTCGGAAAATATTGCAAAAGAGGAAATTTTTATAGACATTAGTGACACGGGCAAGGGAATATCGAGATCAAATTTTGAACGGATTTTCCAACCCGGGTTTACTACACGCAAAAGAGGGTGGGGTCTTGGGCTGACCCTGACCAAAAGAATGGTAGACTACCATGGAGGTCAAATTTTTGTAAAAGAGTCAGAAACCGGAAAAGGAACAACCTTTAGAATAGTACTAAAAAGCAACTTACGTTATGAACCAACTCAAGTCTGATGAATATCCCGCGATTTTCAGCGATTATATCGACACGGTGACCAGGGATATCCGCGAAGAATTAGAAGATCATCTGACATCTTTCCCCGAATTCATCCGATCCATCCCCGAAGAGAAAGGCATCTACCGGTATGCGGAAGAAAAATGGACAGTGAAGGAAACACTCTGTCACATTCTCGATGCTGAACGTATCTTTGCTTACCGTGCCCTACGCTTTGCCCGAAATGACATGACCGCTTTGTCGCCTTTCGAGCAGGATGAGTTTGTGGCCAATGGAAGACACAATGAGCGTTCTTTTGAAAGCATCATCGAGGAGTTCGTGCCCTTACGCAAAGCTAATCTGGTTTTGTTCGACACTTTCAATGAGAACGAGCTCAACCGGAAAGGTATGGCTTCGGACAGGCTCATTAGTGTACGTGCTTTGATCTACATCATTGCCGGACACCTCAACCATCACCGCTCCATCTTGAAAGAACGTTATCTTGTATAAGTATGATTTGGTTCCGAACATTCAGCCTAGCAGAGATCAACAAAATATTTGATCGATACATGACCCAATATCTTGGTATACAGGCTGTCGAGATACGAGACAATGCATTGATTGCCACCATGCCTATCACGGACAAAGTAAGACAACCTTTCGGCATCCTGCATGGCGGAGCTTCGGTGGTGCTGGCCGAATCGATAGGTAGTATTGCCTCCAATCTCATCATCGACAGTTCGAAATATGTAGGCGTAGGGTTGGAAATCAATGCCAACCATGTACGATCTGCCCGCGAAGGAACAGTCAAAGGAATTTGTACGGCAGTCCACATCGGCCGAACTACCCATGTATGGGATATCAAGGTCTATGACGACCACGACCGCCTGCTGTGCATATCAAGACATACCGTGGCGATCGTGGAGAAGGGGAAACTTAAATAGGGCTGTCAATAGAGAAAACCAAAAAGCCAGAGGGGCAACTTATTGCCAAAGCCCAGTTCTATATCGTCGGCTACGATATAGGCTCGTGGGATCCCTGCAATCTGCTTTCGGGATTTGTCCCGGCCACCTACTTCAAAGGTATATGTGTCGTCGACAAGAAAATCCCCTTTTTCTGCGAGGCTGATCTTATGTCCCGCGTTCCTTATCTGATTGAGAAAAAAGGTTTCGCGTATGGTTCCCTGATCGGGATTTTCCCGTAAAGCGAAAGAAAGGTTCGTGTTTTCGAGATATACCTTATCAGGTTTCTGTAACGCTGCAACACCTTGCGTAGATTTGTTCACGAGATTGAGCAGATATGCCCGTTCTAGATGATGCAAGAAATTATTGACCGTATCGCGCCCCAACTGAAGTTTCTGTGCCAAGGTCGAAATATTGGGTTCAAAAGGAGCTGACTCGGCTATCACCCCCACGAGTCTTTTGATCTTAACGGCATGTGCCGAAGAATAATTTTGTATGAATGCCAGATCTGTGGATATGGATGTATCAATGACCTGCAATAGCCTTGTCAAATAGTGTCTGCCTTGCTGTTCGTTGGTAAAAGGTAGATAGCCTTTGCTGAGATATGCACGAAACAGGGGTAGTGGCGTTTCGATATCGGTCTTGATTCTTGCAGCTGTCTGTGCGGGATCTTTCAGTATTTGTTCTAACGAGACAGTTGGTAAGGTCTTATCTTGTGTGAGGTTGAGATACTCCCTAAATGACATACCGGGCAATGTAAATGATAGTACCCGGCGGCTTAGGTCACTTTCACCACGATAGATGTCCAATGCCGAAGATGCCGTAAAATAGACTTTCAATTTGGGAAACCCATCATAAATGTTCTTTAGTTCACGAGACCAATTGTGGTATTTATGGACTTCATCGATATACAGAGCTTTTCCTCCGTTTTGCACCCATATCTTTGCCGTATCCAAAAGCGTATGTGTATACAGCCACGGATGGTCTGCGGTTATGTAAAGACTTTGGTTACCTTTGGGCTGCCCGAACTTCAAATGCTGGAGCAACATCGTTGTCTTACCTGCCCCACGCAAACCCCTAATGGCGAGCATACGGCTCTCCCAAGGTAATTTATGATAAAGAAAGCGGTAAAAATCCCCATCCACTTCCTGCATCAGCGACTCCTGATATTCGAGCAGCGTTTCCATGATTGACTTATATTTACCACAAAAATAAGTAATAATTGACTTGAACACAAGTCAATTATATAAAATATTGACTTGGAATGAAGGCATTCTCTGATTATGGTGTTTAACCATATCCTCTCCACTCGTTAGGATACTTCACTGCATAACTATGATCTGGTTCAAAACCGAATCGATAGGTAGTATTGCCTCCAATCTCATCATCGACAGTACCAAATACGTTGGCGTAGGCCTCGAGATCAATGCCAACCATGTCCGTTCGGCTCGCGAAGGTATAGTCAAAGCAGTCTGCACAGCAGTCCACATCGGCCGAACTACCCATGTATGGGATATCAAGGTTTATGACGACCACGACCGCCTGCTGTGCATATCAAGACATACCGTAGCGATCGTGGATAAGAAGGTGATGGGATAAAATATTTATCTCATACTTTCCATCAAAAAAACGTTATATTTGGTATAGTTTAAGATGAAAACAACAACCCAAAAAGTTGATATTTCACAACTAAAAAAAGGAATGGTTTTAGAGAGAAAATGAGTGAACCAAGACTAAGAGTATTTGCAGGGCCTAATGGTTCGGGAAAGAGTACTTTGTTCGAATCTTTTTCCAAAAACTACAACACAGGTTTTTTCATAACCTAAAAGTAACCACAGACGATCTACAAAAATTCCTAAAAACACCAAACTCCATATCATTACTCCAAAAATCTATAGAAAAAAATCATCCTATTAATTTTGAAATTTCTCAACATCGTTGTCTTACCTGCCCCACGCAGCCCCTGATGGTGAGCATACGACTCTCCCAAGGTAATTTATAATAAAGAAAGCTGTCCCCCCATGCACCTCCTGCATCAGCGACTCTTGGTATTCTAGCAGCGTTTCCATTATTGCCTTATATTCACTGCAAAATAAGCAAGAGGCTGTCTAAAAAGCCCATCATGCCGTCATTTCGACGAGGCACGAGGAGAAATCTATGGCTAAGTAATTTTTCAAACTACTGAAAATAAGTAAATTATAATTTATCCATAGATTTCCCTTTGGAGCTGCTTCGAGGTCTCTCTTCGTTCGAAATGACGATTAGATTAACTGTCAGACCTTTTTAGACGGCCCCTTGATAAATATTGACTAAAATTAAGGCATTATCTCGTTAGGGTATTCAATCATACGTCTCTATAACAACAAAAGGGAGTTCTCTATACACAGTAAAACCTGCAGACAACTAATACCTCATTTACTTCGATGATATATTAAACTTAAAAATATTCTGATAATGTTTCGTATCGTCTTGTGTAATACCACGAGAAGTATATCCAAGGTATAAATTTCCTTTATATGCCTTTATTCCCTCAGCTTCCATCGCCCCCAATTTCGTGACACCTATGTCAGAAAGAATATTTCTATCGGAAATAAATGCTACGCGAGTGCGCTCTTCTACAATCTTGCCTTGGAAATCAAATACAGTTACATAAGACTGTGATTCACCGGACCAATTTGCAAATCCGTTCAAATTATAATTAGACTGGCCTTCAAAATAGTACAATCGATCCTTGTAGACATCGTATCCTTGCCAATCATAGTACGTCGCGCCGGCAGCTCCATATCCGGTCTTGCGAAATTTGACTCTGGCTACCGGTGTCAAAGTAGTCAGATCACGGCAATACACCGTGTATGTATTGGTTGCCAACGACTTTGGATTATTCGTCTCAAAGCCATTTGTACACGTAACGTTTACATTGACCATAGTCGCTTTTTTTGCATCGCTCAACTTATAAATAACGAAACACCTATAGCTGGAATTCGTAGGGTCATTATAGTTGATCGTCAGTAGGTCATTGTCGGCATCTATGGAAGGATGTAGCTCATCATAGCTTGCCCCTATGTAGTAATACTCCTCACATTCATTGGTTTTTACGGTTTTATCTTTTTCATATTTCACCCGGCCGATGACACGATCGCCCCAATAAGATCCGTCAGAACGAGCGGAAGCGTATGCTCCGATCCAAAGGTAACGATCATCCCCCACTTCCTCTATGGCCGTATTGGTCGCATGGCCAAAATAATGCAGTTTCATAACATCTGTATTGGATGTCAATATTTCAGGTCCTTTGTTCACTGCGGACTTGACCAGATTGACCTGGTGTTTATTGGCCGCATCCGCCGTCTGTGTGTACCAAATGGAACCATCCGAGTCAAAATTAAATCCCTGTATGACATTATTCGACAGCAAGAATGTATTGATACTGTAGATATTTGATCCTGCATCAAATGAGTTGATTCCGGTAGTAGAACTCAAGTCTACCGCGGGTCCTTGATCGTTGCCAGCAGGCTCTCCACCTTTGCTGCAAAACGTAAAAAAAGGTAAGACCAAAAAGATTAAATTCATTTTACTTATGTTCATCATTTTATAATTTTTCTACTTTGATATCATCTAACCAAATTCTTACCCGGGCAGCACTAGCATTATACGGCAATGTACTGACGACCAGCCTCGTATTCGATGTAGCACCTGTCACTCTCACACTATGCTCCGTAGTGCGGTTGGTCGAATACAAAGGTCCATTGGTGGCCGGATCGACATTCGATGTACACTCCACTGTTACCTGTTGGCTGTTGTCCAGACTCACCATGGTAGGTCCACCGTCGACGATGGTGCCGTCTCCTTCAATAATGATATAGTGTCGTAGTCCGTCTTCCCCCCAACTGTGATAAGGTTCGTAATACGGAGCGGTATTGACAGTGATCAAGACATCTGCTGTGCCCGTAATATTCTCAAATTTAGGTGTTTTCAAATACCCTTGACCTGCAGCCGGTGCCAGTCGAACAGCTCCGGTCGCAGCAAAAGCGTTGACACCATGCCAACCCGCATAATTAGGGTCTGTAAAATTACTTCCGTATTTTGCTCCATCCCAGTAGGCGTTATACAATAATGGAGCATTCGTCGGACTAAGATTACCATCAAATGTACTCGCGATATTATTATTCCAAGAGTGTGTGCGATAGTCTGTCGCTTTCACATCAGAAGAAGTAGGATCCAGTGTCTTGAGTTGCGCTTCCGTGGGTTGGACGGCGAAAGCCTGATATATCGGTGCACCTCCAAACCAGAAGTCATCAAAATCTTTATACAATATCACATTAGCCCCTATATTTTCTGTCGGCGTCGTGAACTGAAAATAAGTCATATCCGAATCCAGGTTGAGGGTGTTGATCGTTTTATGAACGACCCTAAACCAATAGGTTGTACCGGGTTCCAGATCTCCGAAAACGAACCTGTTATGATCAAAGAAATAGTTCCCTGTACCGATGCTCGTTGAGCTCAGCCAATCTACCTGATTAGCATATCGCCGGATAGCAGGGCCATACTGCGTAGTCGCGAGCTCAAGCTCAAACTTTCTGGACACTCCCGAATTTTTGATATACTTGCCCCAATCCAGCACAGCCAGCCTTGGCAACACTTTGATAAGTTCGACCGTAGGGCTTTCCAACGGATCTATACCACCATCTACTTTTACGCGAGTCTTTACAGTAAAATTTTGTGTATAACTCCTGCTCGGTATTTCAACAAGCAGGTCAATCTGTATCTCACCGGTCGTAGTGGTCACGCCACTGAGATCCACCGGAATGAAGCCATCACCTGCCGACAATTGAAAGTCAGCAACATCATGTATTTCAAGCCCATCAGCACCCGGCCCTTGTAAAGATGCCGTCACATGCACAAAGTCGTCTGCGGCGCCCTTGGTATAAGGAATCAATACCTGCGCTCCGGTAATATCCTGATCCACCAGAAAACTGGAGGCTACCGTCGGCCTTTCTACGACGATATGTCCTGCAGACTGAACGATGTTTACGTCATAGCTTTTATTTCCATTGGAAACAGTAATGATTCCTGTTCTTTGGTCTCCTTTATTGTGAGCCACAGTCACCTCAATATTCTGCTCTTGCGAATCCCCACTACCTTCTTCTGGATTGACCGAGATCCATTCAGATTGCGAACGAACCGTCCAATGGTTACTTGACGCAATAGCCAATGGTTTTGTTTCATTCAGATAATTAAACGACATCTGATCCGATTGCCGCTTAAACATGTCAAGGACATCCTCTTTGGAACATGATGTATACGTGAGGATACAAGCCAATCCCAAAAAACAACATAATTTATAATGTATATTTTTCATTGCTATATAATTTATATTGGACAATTAATTTTCCCATCCTGTATTTTGTCCCAAATCAGGATTGATATTCCTGGCCACCTGGGGTATAGGATATAAATACATCTTATCGTCCCAGATTCTTTCGAGCCTATACACCAAACAATTGTCTGCGTTCAGACCAAATGTAGTAGCAGCATCGCCTACCTGTGCCGTGATCTGTACATAAGTCACTGTACTTTCCGTCGCGCTAGGGCGGGGAATAGTAGTCGAATAGAAACAAATGTCATTCACGCCGTCTCCGTTCATGTCGAAAGGCTTTCCGACCTCGGGGATGTAAATACCCGCCATCTCGACGATCAGTTTATGCCCCATCTTCCAGCGCATAAGATCATCCCTACGGAGATTTTCCGAAAGCATCTCTACCGCTCTTTCTCGTCTAACTTCCAGAATCCATTTGTCCGATAGTCCGTCATAATACTGTTGCAGATAAGGGTCAGCATTATCAGGCTCTCTTCCGTTCACTCCAGACCTTTCTCTCAATGGTCGAATACTTCTGTTCCATTCGGCCGTAGACATTTCACCCAGCTCGGCCTTAGCTTCCGCATAGTTCAACAGAACTTCCCCAAAACGAAAAACACTCAGCGAATTCAAGCTGCTCGTATTGCTTTCATAAGCGTCGTCATCCATATTCCACTTGATTATCCTATAGTAAGTCAGCTGGGCTCCCAGACCCGGAAATACTTTTGCAAACTCATTGGTCTCCACACCGGCAACTTTCTTGCGGTATGCAGGGGTAATAATAGACTGCCCCAGTCTATAGTCCCTGTTTTGGAACTCTTGATAAAAGACTTTTTTATTATAATCAACTTGGTCTGTATAGCGAGAACCATCCCGGTTGAGGTACATATTCACAAACGCTTTAGTCACAGAATTTCGTTGGCCAGCCGTTCCCGAAGCAAAATACCATGAGGCATCGTGCACCCTACCTTCTTCCAGATTCATTTCATTGGAAAGAATGACCTCTTGATATTGTGGGCTTAAACTTTTGAACACCTTCCCATAATTTTTATCTTCTTCGCCTACAATATTGACTAAACTATACGGGCTATTGTTCATCAGTTCTTCGCTGGCTGCAAGACTTTCCCTTAGCCAAAGCTCACTATCTGCTACGCCGTGATACTTTCTGAACGTACCCTCATAGAGACAGATTCTAGATTTTAAGGCTAATGCCACATATTTATTAATGACATTTTTGTCAACAAATTTACTGTCGTCCGAGCAATTGTTAACCGCGAAGTTCAGATCCTCCAAAACTTTGCCTATCACAAATTCCCTTGGATCTCTTCCTTTATAAAGCTGCCCCTCGTCATCGGCATCGATAGGCTGATCGTACCACGGTACATCACCAAACATCTTTACTTTATCCCAATAAAACCATGCTCTCCAAAACCGCCCTACCCCTTCGTAATGTTTCATAATAGACTCGGGCACATACTCCGAGGCCTTGTGCATATTCGCTAAAAAGTAATTTACATTATGTAGCTGTGCCCAATGCGATGTCGTCCAATTATTTGCTGATAGAGCGTTATAGCCGGGGCGCAAAAATGCCTCTGTCTGGGTCGTGACCACGACATCACTAAATTGGTCTCCTCGGGTAAGTGTCTCGACCGAAGGCAGGTATCTTGTCAGAAAACCATTTGTATAGGTTTTAAGGGCATTTTCAGAATCAAAGAACTCTTCTGCTGAAATAGAACTTATCGGTTCATGATCCAGAAGTCCCTTACAGGAGTTCAGCACGAGTATAGCTAAAAAAACGGTGAAATAATTTCTTGTTTTCATATCTGTATTTTTAAAATGAAACATTAAGACCCAACGAAACACTCTTTGTCTGTGGGTATCCATAGCCTTGGCCATCTGTACCTGTTCTTGCGTTATAATCCGAGTCCCCCGCTGTGATTTGCTCCGGATCATAGTTTTTAGCATATTTTTTCAACGGAGACCAGAAGAATAGATTCTCGGCGGAGACATAGATACGTAGTGCTTGTAGATGCATCTTTTTGGACATACTTGCGGGAATGCTGTAATCTACCGTTAGGTTTTTTAGTCTTGTATATCGTGCATCCTGGAGATATCTGTCATTTGCCGCACGAAGTGTACCTCTGCCGGATGCTGCCAGCGAACCTCTCAAACGAGGCCAATATGCGTTGGGATCCGGGTTTTCTTCCGTCCATCTTTCCGCATTCTGCCAAGGTAAGCTAAAACCATACGTCCGGTTATATTGCCCCCAAAAGAAGCCCGACTCACCGGCAGGATACCAATCTCTCTTCATGATCCCCTGAAAAAATGCAGAGATACCAAAGCCTTTATAACGTCCGCCTACATTGAATCCAAAATGATAACGTGGCTCAGCATTACCGATGATTCTCAAATCCCCATGATTATCCAATGTATTATTCCCATTATCCACCTCGCCACTTCCATCCAAATCAGCAAATTTTAAATCTCCTGCATTCCAGCTGACATTGTCACCGCTCCAAAAAGTCCGGGACTGCGCACGTACCCCCCAATCCTGAGCCTCTTCATCCGTGGCAAACAAACCATCAACCGTATAACCCCATATTTCACCCAACGTCATACCTTCATAATAGGCAGTAGAATATAGTGTAGGCAACGTATTTGTCTTGCTTGTATACTTTGTGATCTTAGATTTACTGTCCCACAATGAAAACCTCAAATTGTAGGTTAAATCATCATTCCCTACTTTAAATTGATCTTTATACCCCAGCGATACCTCAAACCCTCTGGTCACCATGTCCGCATTATTACCTTTAGGGGCTGAATATCCGGCTACAGCAGGAATCTCCTCACCGACCACAAACATATCGGTTGTTTTCTTTTCATAAATATCACTTACAAAATTGAACCGGCCACCAAATAAGTCAATGTCAAGCCCCAAATCCTTAGTCGCCGATCTTTCCCAGGTCAAACTCTCCGGCATAGGAACCGGCGCCGAAGTATTGGCTTCTTTTGTACCATTTGTCAACACCCCTGTTGATTTGTTGATATCCATCATAGCCATGTACAGATAAGGTTCTACATTACCATTACCTGCCGCGCCTATTGAAAACCTCCATTTCAGATTATCCAACCAGGAAATCTCTTTCATAAAAGGTTCTTCGGACATACGCCATCCCACAGATGCGGATGGAAAAAATCCCCATTGCTGGTTTGTCGGGAACTTAGAACTTCCATCGTATCGACCACTCGCTTCTACTAAATACTTCCCTTTATAATTGTAGCTCGCTCTATAGAATATACCATTAAATCCCCAGGAATAGCTTCCCCGGTCCTGAAGTGTTAAGTTTATTCCATCCATCAATGAGAAATTTGGTTTGTCCGCTTTCAAAAGACCATCTCTCATCATCTGTGTGGAGTAATACGTTTTTTCTTCTATATTCCAACCCGCTAAGAAGTTTAAATAATGCTTTTCGGATACTCTTGGTGTAAAGTTGATGGATGCATTAGCGACCTGATACTCGGTCTCGTATTCTCTTTGATCCAAAGAACTTACCAGTGGGTATGTCAGATTAATACCGGGAATATTGGAATGGCTGATAGGATTCACGACATCCATCCGCTTTGAATGATTATACAAGTAGGAATAGTCGGCTTTAAATTCCAGTATTTTATCAATGATATTTACTGTCAAAAATGTGCTATTCTTGATATCGAACTTGAAATTGTCCCTGTAATTATTGCCTTCGGCCATGGGTGCATACCCTGTATATACAGCTGCCGCTGTCCAAGACCCATCCGGATTACGGATTTTTGCTACCGGAAACCCTTGGTGTTCAAGAAGGCGAGGAATTGTCAGATCGTTTGGATTTCCATTAGGCTGATGGTAATTCCTTCGGATGAAATCCGTATTGTTTTCCAGTCTGATGCCCTTTGTAATATTTACTCTCCCTTTCGCACGTAAGTTAATCTGTTTAAACTTCTCATCACCTATCTTATAAATTCCTTGCTGATCAAAAAATCGGGATGACACCACAAAATCAGCTGTTTTCGAACCCCCTGAAATATTCAAGTTGTGCTGTTGTCCATAGGTATAATCTCTGTAAAACTCATCGTACCAATTGGTCGAACCATAATATTGATAGACGCCGTTACTATTGATATCCCAATCCAAATATCCTTGATCGGGATCGTTTACACGCTTCTTAAACTCATCCTCCCAAGCTTGGGACCACGGAAAAAAGTTGTTGATACCTGTCGGCAGCCGATGGGCATAAGAAACATGTGCCAACTTGTAATTATCGTACCATATTTGCGGATCAGTTTCGAACTGTGGCCGTACCGTTTGGCTAAAAATATTAAAACTAGGGCTATAATTTACCGACACCTTATCTGTTTTGGCATTTTTAGTGGTGACTAATACTACCCCAAACGCCCCTCTGGCTCCGTACACAGCCGTCGATGACGCATCTTTCAATACAGAGATACTTTCCACATCCTCCGGGTTAATGGCGGTCAGATCAGCCTCGACCCCATCCACCAATGTCAAAGCAGAACCTCCTGCCCCAATGGACTGCGTATTGCCACGAATGTTAATAGTTGCACTTCGACTGGGTTTACCGTCCACCATTGTTATATTGACTCCAGGTATCTGTCCCTGTAATGACCGTAGCAAGTAAGCATTGGGTCTATTCTCAAGAACCTCCCCCGAAAGGTTTGAAACTGCTCCCACAATATTTTTTCTGAGTTGGGTACCATACCCTATGACCACCACTTCATCCAGCGTGCCCGTCTTCTCCAATAAGGTCACGCGATAGACAGACTCACCCGTGAGATCGATGACCTGCTCTTGGTATCCGATAGCGTGGATACGAATAGATCGGGCTTGATCGGTTAATTGTAATCTAAAATCTCCGTTCCGATCGGTCTGTGATGTCTGCCCACCAACTTCTGACACGCTGACTCCTGCAAGCGGTTGGTTATTCACATCTACAACTGTTCCCGTGATGATCTTTTGCTGAACACTTTGTCGTATTTCAGCAAAATTATTGGAAAAGCCTAAATTCATCGAAAATAAGCTAAGGACATACGTCCAAATCAATGCCTTGATAGATCTCATAATAATCAAATGGTTAAATGTTCCAAAATAGTGTTATATTACTTCCGGTACCTCTTTGGTTTTTGCTTAATCAAGTCTACAAAATAGTCTTTCAACAGCCTTGCATTGCCCTCCGTAATAGACAATACATAATGCTTGCCGTCCGCCTGTTCCGAGAAATGCGTAAAGCCTTTTTCATCCACCGTCAGTTTACCCGGTTTAGAAATATTCAATAGGTTTCCCTGTTGCTCTACAGTGTAATACACCGAAGTCAGATCCCAAGTCGGTCTATTGTACGGAAACGGCCGGTAGCGCCTATAAGCATCTACCAAAGGATGGTTGACCGCCCATCCAAAGTCCTGTTCTATGCTCTTACTCGGATAGATCACTTTAGCACCCACTTCAAACGGAGACAGCACAATACCCGTAGGCCAGTTGGCTATCACATATTGGGCTGCAGGACGGTCATGGATGACATTGAACTCGGCACGTTTTTTTTCACCGAAAGAGCCTGCCATGACCGAAAGGTATTTGACTTTCTTTGCGACCAGTTCTGCGCCGCTCAATGGCGAATATCTATCCGGTCCTGATTCCAGCAGTCTAGCAAGATTGGTCGAAAAACCGACCGATATGACTACGACGGAATAATCCTGTTCCTTGGCCAGCACTTTGCGGTAAAGCTCATGTGCCGGCAGTAACTTATCGTGTTTTTTGAGCGAGTATTTGTATAATTTCGCGGTATCGTTATACTCCACCATATTCTTGCTATAATCCACGTAGTCATTGATGAACACACCCTTTTCAATCCGGCCGATCGGAATCTTCTTATAGCCATACCAAGTCGACATCATATCGATAAACCGTGTCGAATAATCTGACTCCTTGTTGTTCATGATAGCTAACAGATGAATTCTATTTTGATCTGCATACTTATACAACATATCCAAGGCCAGCGCATCATCGATATCGTTGCCCATATCGGTATCCAGAATTACGTTGAGCCTACCCTCCGTATAAAACGGATGTGCATGCTGTTGGCCAAGGACAACCTGACCGAGCAAAATAAAAACTGCTAATACTATATTTTTCATTGTCATAACCTCTTTATCACTCCCCCGCCACAATAATCAACGCCAAACCCACCACAAACAGCACAAACATCATCGCCAGTTTGCCATTCACATTGACCGGAGAACCCTTAAACTCTTTCCAGATAAACACACCCCACAGTGCAGCCACCAATGTAGCCCCCTGTCCCAACCCATACGAAATAGCTGGTCCGGCCTTGCCTGCTGCAATCAGGTTGAGGGAATTGCCCAGACCCCAGATCATGCCCCCCAATATCCCGGTCAGGTGCGTACGGAAACTACCTTTGAAATAAGCCGCATAACTTGTTGGTTCGCCGACAAAAGGCTTTTTGATCAGAATACTATTGAAAAGCAAATTGCTCAACAGTATCCCCACGGAGAAAATAAACACAGCCGTATAGGGCGTCATCTTCCCGACTTCGGGGGAGACAAAATTTTCCAGATCCATCGAAGCCGCTATGAACCGATAGAAGAAAGCCATCAGCACACCCGCCAGCACAGCTAGCACGATACCTTTGGTATTGGCTTTGTCAATTTTACCTTTGTTTTTGAGTTTGTATGCCCAGGCATTGACCAAAATCGCCAATGTAACCAGTCCCACACCGATAAACAGCAGTGTAGGATCTCCCTTTGGCGTATTGATATAGTTAATGATCACACCCAACACCAATGCGATACCCACACCAACAGGAAAAGCCACCGACATCCCTGCAATCGCTATAGCTGCCGAAAGCAGGATATTTCCCGCATTGAAGACAATTCCACCGAGGATAGCACTCCCTATATTACTCCATTCCGCCTGTTGCAGATCGGCAATAAAACTTCTGCCTTCCTGCCCCATACTTCCCAGCGTAAAGGCACTCAACAACGAGAAAATTAAGATCCCCAGCACATAGTCCCAGTAAAACAATTCAAAACGCCAGTTTTTACTGGCTAGTTTCTGTGTGTTGGCCCATGATCCCCAGCAGAGCATCGTGATGACACAGAAAAAAACAGCCTGATAATAATCGTGTACGATAAACATAGTTATAATGGATTTTGTGTAGTTTGATAAAGACTTTTTAGTTCGTATCGATATGGCGATGACGATTGCGCACCCAAACGTGTAACAGATATTGCCGATGCCTGACTGGCAAATGCCAAGGCCTCTTCAATAGGTTGTCCTTCATTCAAGGCTACGACCAATGCGCCGTTGAACACATCTCCGGCAGCCGTGGTGTCCAATGCCGTCACTTTCTGCGCCTCTACATAGATGTATTCGCCCTCGAACAGGGCAAGGGCACCTTTCGCTCCCATCGTGATGACCACATTTCTTACGCCTTTTTCGGTCAAGATTTTCGCAGCCGCTTGAGCGGTGGCGACGTCGTAAACAGCCGTGCCGGTCAACAGGGAAGCTTCCTCCTCGTTGGGTGTCAACAGATAGACTTTAGTCAATACAGCTTGCGATAACGATTGCGCAGGAGCCGGATTTAAAACGGCCTTTGCTCCTCTATCTACAGATTTGGATATGATATACTCTATAGTCTGGATCGGAATCTCCAATTGCATAAGAATAAAACTGCCTTCTTCGATCAGATGCTCGACGTGCTGTACTTCTCTGGGCAACAATGATCCATTGGCTCCCGGAGCTACCACGATATTGTTTTCTCCATTCCGGTCTACTGTAATGACAGCGACACCCGAAGGGCTATCCTTGTCTATACGTGTGTATCCCACATCCACTCCCTCCTTTTGCAGAGACTGTAAGGCTGTTTTTCCAAAAACATCATCGCCTACACTGGACACAAAAAGTACATCACCTCCCAATCTGGCAGCAGCTACGGCTTGATTGGCTCCCTTACCGCCTTGGTTCATAAAAAAATCTCCACCCAAAATAGTTTCTCCCGGCTTCGGAAAACGATCCGTTCGGACAACCATATCGGTATTCGAGCTACCTACAACAATAATACGTGATTTAGACATATATTTCCTCTATGATATTTGATGTTTATAATTGGCGCATTGCGCAAACGTTATCGCAATAATAAGGAGAAAATATTTATACACAAAATATTTTTTTATTTTTTTTCAAAAAGATATGCAAATCTCTCTTAATCCTAGTGCAATCGCTGTGAGACCGTAACAAAAACTGCCTTCAATTACAGCCAACATTCCATCTGACTCGATTTTCCATCCATAGTATAACACGGTTATTCTTCTTGTACTTTGATACAACTAGTCTATCGAAGTAATAATTACATGAATTTCATTTAAGTTAATTGATGGTTTATAGCGTCTTTATAGAGCTTTACTTCTACCTTGCTATAGAAAATATTGAAAATGAAGTTATTGGTATAGAGGGCGAAATAAAGAATAGCTAACACAACTTCCTGATAGAATCACGTTCGATCAATTTTGGGGCAAACAAACTGGAATCCTGCACCGACAATACATTTTCCATACTTTCAAACAGTAGCTCTACGGCTCTCTCCGCGATTTTCTCGACCGGATGCGCTATACTCGTAATTGGGCATTCGAGGTAATCCAGGTACAACGAATTGTCAAAGCTCACCAGAGAAAAATCCTCTGGAATATGATATCCTCCTTCTTTCAAGGCCTCCAATACCCCTAACGAAATGGTATCACTCAACGCAAAGATAGCCGTCGGCCTATCTTCCAATTCCAGTATACGCTTCATCTCTTCATGACCAGCTTGCTGCGTAAACTCATGCCCCCCGACGTACTCAAAATCCAAAGCATATTTTTCTATACCGGCTTTATATCCCTTCACACGTTCGGTACTGGAGATGACAGTTGGATTACCTTGTATGCAGGCTATTTTTTTATGCCCGTTTTTTACGAGTAGTTCTACAGCCGATAAAGCGCCTTGAAAATGATCTGTAGAAACAAAAGGTATAGACAGGTCTTCGAAGTACCTATCTATAAAAATAGTTGGAAGTTTGATGGAAATAATCCTCTCCAAATGATCGTATTCATTGCCAGAGGGTATCACGATCAAGCCATCCAGATTCTGTGCCGAAATCTTATTGATCGTCTCCTTTTCGATCTGCTGGTTCTCGTCACAATCAATCATATACACCGAATAGTTCCTATTGTAAAAAGCCTTACTGATGATACTGGCAATGGTGGAGAAAAAAGGATTCGCCAGACTTGGCACAATCAAGCCGATGGATTGATTCTTTTTCAACCGCAGATTGACTGCTGCCTGATTAGGGATATAACCAAGTTTTTTAGCTTCCGCATGAATGATAACAGCTGTTTTCTCACTCACTCTATATTTTTTGTACGTTCCATTCAGCACCCTAGAAACGGTAGTTGTAGAAAATCCCGTAATATTGGCTAAAGTCTTGATCGTAACATGTCCGAAATCCATGCCCTAAAATAAAACAAATAAATGTAGGGGCGAAATATCTTTCATCCTATAGGACAAAATATATATGGGTAAACAACAGTTTGCCCTATCCCACAATCAATAAAAATCAATATACCAAACCTCTCCCCAACCGCAATCGGTTGATTTATTTTTCTCTTTCGGAATATCAAATAATTTTATTAGTCTTGTAGTTAGAATTAAAATCCTAAACCTCAAAATAGAGAACTCATTTAAACAACAATGACAAATTCATTAGAAAATTCAAAGAGAACGGCTTTGCTCCCCATGATTATATGCTGTGCACTCTTTTTTATCTTGGGCTTTTTTACATGGGCTAACGGAGCACTCATCCCGTTCGTTAAGCTAGCATTCAGTCTCGAGTCAGATTTGCAGGCTTTCTTTGTGCTATTTGCTTCTTACATTGCATACTTCTTTCTTGCTTTGCCAAGCTCCGTAATTATCAAGAAAACCGGCTTCGAAAATGGCCTCATATTTAGTTTAATTTTATTGGGCTTAGGCTCTTTGATATTCATCCCTGCTGCACACCAAGGTAGTTATGTCTTGTTTCTATTGGGAATATTCGTTCAAGGATCAGCAATGGCCTTGCTACAGACTGCAGTAAACCCGTATCTGAGTATCATCGGTCCCATAGAAAGTGCTGCTCAACGTATAGCTGTAGCGGGTGTTTTTAATAAGACAGCCGGCATTATTGTACCTATTATTCTAGGCAGTATCCTTTTAAAAGGTTCGGAAGAAATTTCACAAAAAATCCAATCACTGCCTCCCGGTCCTGAACACGATGCTCTTTTGAATTCTTTACTAAGCCGTGTGGACACACTATACATCGTTCTGGCTATATTGATGTTTATCTTTGCAGCTGTAATAAAACTAGCAAAAATGCCCGAAGTCGATGTGGATAAGGAAGATGAAATAGCGGAAGGGCATGAAAATGTGTTAAAGAAAACAAGTATTTTCCAATTTCCTCACCTTTTTTTAGGTTCTTTGGCCATTTTCTTTTGCGTAGCTGTGGAGGTCATGGCCGGTGACATTATCGGCACATATGGCCATCAATTAAGCTTGCCTTCGTTCTTTGTCAAATATGGAACGGCATTCACCTTAGGCTGCATGCTAGTAGGATATTTTATCGGTATTGCCACTATTCCTAAAATCGTATCCCAACAAGCGGCCTTGAGGGTGTGTACAATCGTAGGTATTATCTTTACTGTTACAGCCACTTTCACGTCTGGTTTGACATCGTACATTTTCATCGCTTTATTGGGTGTCGCCAATGCTTTGTTGTGGCCGGCCATTTTCCCACTAGGTATCAAAGGTCTTGGACGCTTTACCAAAACCGGTTCGGCTATTATGATTATGGGTATTGCCGGAGGGGCTATATGGCCATTGGTATATGGTTATTTAAAAGATCAGGTTGGTATTGATTTCCAACATGCTTTCTTGTATGCCGTAGTTCCAGCGTATTTATATATTCTATATTTTGCAACCAAAGGACATACTATAGGCAAGAAAATATAATCAATATCTGATAAAAACAGGAGACTGTCTCCAAAGTTCTGATAGATGCGTTTTTGTCATGTTGACGATAGGAAACATCTGATACACAATTATATATTTTTTAGATTCTTCCTATCGTCAGAATGACAATGCTTTTAAAATAGTCTATTTTTTATTCAAAAACATATAGCCCGCTCGGACAAACACAATATTGCAAAGCAATATCCCACGGATCTACAGGCTCAATATGATCCACAGGCTCAAAATAACTCAACCCAATAGTGCGGACATCTGACCTACACTGTGCCAAAAACCGATCGTAAAAACCCTTACCGTACCCTACCCTATTTCCTTTTTTATCTGCGATCAGCAAAGGTACCAATACCATGTCGATGAGATCCTCCGACAGCATTTTTCCGGCAATAGGCTCTAAGATCCCCCATGTATTCATCACAAGTTCTGTGTGCTCATCCCAAAGGTAATTAGTCATTGTCCCCTGCTGTATATCAGATCGCGAAAGGACAAGGTGGATATGGGGATAATTTGTTCTGATCCATTCGATCAGCAGGGACGTATCCGGCTCATTGAATTTGCCGAAAGGAAGATAGACATGCAGATACCTACAATCACTCCAATCCAGCGAAAGCAAATATTCGAATATCAACTGATCCATCTTTTGACATTCGGCACGGGATAGTGCCATCCGTTTTTGCTTATACAGTTTCCGAAGATCTCCCTTGGTCATAAACAAATGTAATAAAAAACGGCCTTGCCGCAGGAAGCTGACAAGACCGAATAATCAACCTAAACCAAAAACTTTATTATTTCACACGCTCGACGTAATTACCGCTTTCCGTGTCAATCTTTACTTTATCACCTTGATTGATAAATAATGGAACATTGATTTCTACACCTGTCTCTAAGGTTGCCTTTTTTAGAGCGTTGGTTGATGTATCACCTTTTACAGCAGGCTCTGTATAGGTGATTTCCAATTCAACACTTTTAGGCGCATTAGCCATTATAGGCTCATCACTCTCAAAAGCCACGATCACGTTCATACCTTCCTTCAAGAACCTTGCCGTATCGCCAAACAAAAACTTAGGAATGTTGAACTGCTCATACGTGTTGTTGTCCATTACGACAAAAAAATCACCGTCTTCATACAGATATTGGTAGTCGTTGGTCTCCACACGCGCAATTTCTACGGCTTCATCCACACGAAAACGATATTCAACCAGTTTTCCCGTTTTTACATTACGCATCTTTGCCTGATAAAATGCGCGTAAATTGCCTGGAGTACGGTGTATATACTCTTCTACCGTGACCAATTCACCGTTAAAACGAAGTACGTTTCCTGATTTTACCTCTGAAGCTTTAGCCATATCTGTATGTGTTTTTAATTCGACACAAAAATAGCAAAAGTAAATCAAAAGTAAAATATGCTTTTAGCTATAGGCTGTAAGCTATAAGCGTATAGCCTATAGCTTACAGCCTAAAGCCTAAAGCAAACTAGTACTCTATCGGTACGTTAAACTCTACGGTACTACCTCTTTCCGGTACACCTTTGATACGCACGATGTTTCGTTTTGTATTGGCCAATGCCGCTTCTACATCATCCACATTATTAACCGCCCTACCATTCACTTCCGTGATGACCAAACCTCTTTCCACACCAAAGTACTCGAATACACCGCCTCTATGCACCTGTGTCACGACGACACCGGAATTGATGCCCAGCTCTTTCTTGCGCGCATCTGTAGCAGGGATAAAACTTGCTCCCAACTTGTTAAAGATTTCGGTTGCACTCGCACTTGTCGACTCATCGCCCGAAGAAGATTTGCTTGCTTCTTCGCCTTTCAAGGTGACAGTTACTTCTTTGTCCTTGCCATCGCGCTTGTAGGTCAATTTCACCTTGTCGCCCGGACGCAGTCTAGCCACTCTTTCCTGTAGATCGGAAGAAGAATAGATCGTACGGCCATCGATCTTTTTGATGATATCACCTGCTTTGATACCTGCTGCTTCAGCTCCGCCACCTTTAACGACATTCTGTACATACAGTCCATTGATATCATCGATACCTTTCTCTTTACGCAAACCTTCACTGATCTCGTTAAAGGTAATACCCACGAAACCACGTTTCACGCTTCCAAATTCCTTGAAGTCATCCAATATTTTTTTGGCCAGATTGATCGGAATAGCAAATCCATAACCTGCATACACCCCTGTCGGAGAAGCAATCGCCGAGTTGATACCGATCAGTTCGCCTCGTGCATTGACCAAAGCTCCACCACTATTCCCTTTATTGATAACCGCATCTGTCTGGATAAACGATTCGATCGCTGTATTGACGATTGCTTGTTCTTCGCCATATCCATAGCCTCTAGGTTGTTGCTGAGTCTCACCCAGGATACCGATTTGGCGTCCCTTGGCACTGACGATACCTGCCGTGACCGTAGACTGCAAGCTCAAAGGATACCCTACGGCCAACACCCATTCGCCGATCTGTACATCGTCAGAATTACCCATCTTGACAATAGGCAAGTTCGAGGCTGTCACTTTCAACAAGGCCAGATCTGTATTCGGATCTCTACCTATTACTTTTGCTTCAAAAGTACGTTTGTCTGTCAGCTGCACCTCAATCTTGTCGGCTTCATCCACGACGTGATTATTGGTCACGATATATCCATCCGGCGTCAAAATCACACCTGAACCCGAAGCTTGTGCTTGCCTAGGCTGTGCCTGCCTACGTTGAGGCATCCCAAAAAACTCTTCGAACATATCGAATGGCGAACCTCCACCACCACGTTGCGAGCCTCGCCTTGTCATGGTCACTTTGATATGAACGACACCCGGCGAAACAGCTGCTGCCGCTTGTGTAAAGTCCGGATTGCCTGTAGAAGACAATATCTCATTTTCCGGATTATTGGCATAATGTACCTTTTGTCTTTCTTCAAAAGACATATTGTCCAGCTGTTTATTTTCAAAGAGCTTATACCCCCCTACAGCTATCACACCTCCTAAAACAGCTGTCAACAATGTTAGACCTATTTTTTTCATTTTTTATTTTTGCTATTTTAATATATACCTTTGTTAATAATAATCGGGATTACTAGTTCAAATGTAATACCATCAGGCACGTTGTCACAACTTTTGTCAGTTAAAATTTGTTAATTCTAAATAATTTCGACAGGCTTTTAACAAGATTTAACAAAAGGACCGGCAACTGTAACAAGAATATAGAATTTCAAGCAAATTTTCAAGTCTATCATGCAAAAAATAAAATTTTACAAATACCAGGGGGCCGGCAATGACTTTATTCTGATTGACAACAGAAAGGGGGATTTTGACCGGAAAAATGAAGATTTGGTTCATCGGCTTTGCGATAGGCGGTTTGGGATAGGAGCCGATGGTGTCATGCTGCTCCAAGACGCAGAAAATTACGATTTTGAAATGGTATATTACAATGCTGACGGCCGGGAAGGGAGCATGTGTGGCAATGGAGGACGGTGTATAGTGGCTTTTGCCAGAGATCTTGGCATTACCCATGAAAAAACTGACTTTTTGGCAGTAGACGGCAAACACCAAGCCTCCATTCACGGTGACCAAGTCAATCTAGGTATGATCGACGTGGAGCAAGTGGACAAAGATGGAGAGGCTTTCGTTCTCAATACGGGCTCTCCACATTACATCACGTTAGTAGAAGATCTGGCTCGCTATGCCGTGTATGAAAAAGGGAAAGCTATCCGCAATAACGAGCGGTACAGAGAAAAAGGGATCAACGTCAATTTTGTGGAAAAGGAAGGCGAAGGGTACTTTGTACGAACTTTCGAAAGAGGGGTAGAAGATGAAACATTAGCTTGTGGCACCGGAGCTACGGCTGCGGCTATGGCTATGGCTATCCACGAAAACCGTGAGGGCTCCATCGAAATGCCGATACGTGTACTCGGTGGGCAGCTTACTATCTCTTTTCTAAAAGAAGGCAATCGATTTAGCCAGGTCTATCTGAAAGGCCCCGCACAGTTTGTGTTTGAGGGTGAAATCAATATACTGTAGAGACGCAATGCATTGCGTCTCTACTTATAATCCAAAATCTGGATACTTTCATCGCAGAAGCTATATTCTTTCTCCTGATTGGAGCCGATGAAAAGCAAGCGTTCGGATGCACAGGTCAGATCAATCAATTCGAGATACCATTTTTCTCCTTCAGCATCCAGATTGCTCGTTGGTTCGTCTAGCAATACGATATCCGACTCCGAAAAACAAGCCAAAGCAAGCTTGACCCTTTGTTTCATACCTGATGAAAAATATCTGATCGGTTTGTCTACAGAGCGATCCATATTCAAAAAAGACAAAACGGCCACCTTATCAAAACCTACCAACAACGATTTGAACCGAAAATGAAAATCCAGCATTTCTGCCAGTGTAAACTCCTCGATCAATTCAATATAAGGGGCAGCAAAAGACAAATGTTGATAAACATCCTCGACATGGACTTCACGACCGTCCGATACATGGTATGCTATCTTCCCGTCACTCGGCGACAACTGACCGGCAATCGTTTTCAATAAAGTCGATTTTCCCGAGCCGTTCGGCCCCAGGATTGCATATTTTTTTGGAGAAGAGAAGGTGTAATCCATGTTTCTAAAAACCCATTCCTGATCAAACCTTCTACCTAGATTGTGTAAAGTTATATTCAATAAGCGCGCTTTGTTAGATTTAGACACTGATTTTTCCTTGGTTAAACCCTCTTACGACCCCACGATCGGAATTTCGCACAAAAGCCAGGATCTCATCCCGCAATTCGGTAGCGGCAAACTCAGCCTCCACCAGATCCAGAGCCTTGCTCAAGTTACGGTGCTGTACGAAGAGTACCCGATAGATATTTTGGATCTCGGCGATCTGTTCGGGTGTAAATCCCCTGCGTCTCAGCCCCACCGAATTGACACCTGCATACGAAATCGGCTCTCGTGCAGCCTTAATAAACGGCGGCACATCCTTACGTACCAGCGTACCTCCCGTCACAAAAGCATGTGAACCTATCTTACAAAATTGATGGACGGCAACCAAACCGGCCAATACCACATAATCCCCTACGGTAATATGACCGGCCAGCGTACTAGAGTTAGAAAAAATACAGTTATTCCCGACAATACAATCGTGTGCAATATGACTGTAAGCCTGAATCAGGCAATTCTTTCCAATGACTGTTTTGTAGCGGTCCTTCGTCCCCCTATTGATGGTTACACATTCTCGAATAGTAGTGTTATCCCCGATTTCCACCGTTGTCACTTCACCTTCAAACTTAAGGTCCTGAGGCTCACCGGAAATAACGGCACCGGGAAATATCTTACAATTCTTGCCAATTCGGGCACCATCCATGATGGTGACATTGGATCCTATCCAGGTGCCCTCCCCTATGACCACATCTTTATGTATGGTACTGAAAGGTTCGACAACCACGTTGGGCGCTATACGAGCCTCCGGATGGATATACGACAACGGTTGTATCATTTATTATTTATTTTACTTTGACAATTTGAGCCATTAGTTCGGCTTCACTCACAATCTTCTCACCTACCATCCCCACACCCTTCATACGGGCGATCCCTCTTCGGATAGGCTCCAGCAGTTCACAGCTGAATATCAAGGTGTCCCCCGGATGCACCTGGTTCTTGAAGCGGGCATTTTCTATCTTCAGAAACAAGGTCAGCCAATTTTCGGGATCTGGCACTGTATTCAACACCAGAATACCTCCGGTCTGTGCCATAGCTTCAATCTGTAGGACGCCCGGAAATACCGGAGCTCCGGGAAAGTGTCCCATAAACAAATCTTCATTCATGGTTACATTTTTCAAACCCACTACATGGGTTTCTGACAGTTCCAAGATCTTGTCCACCATCAAAAAAGGCTGACGGTGGGGAAGAATATTCATGATCTGTACCGTATCATAGACCGGCTTGGCATGGATATCGTAGGTATTGATCTTTTTCTTGTTTTTGTCCCGCTTGATTTGATTTTTGACACGCTTGGCAAACGCCACATTAGCGGCATGCCCTGGCCTTGCAGCCATGATATGCCCCTTCAAAGGTCGTCCTACCAATGCCAGATCTCCAATCATATCCAACAGTTTATGTCGTGCGGGTTCATTTTGATACCGCAATTGAATGTTGTCCAAGATGCCTTCATCCGCTACAGTTACTTCTTTGTTAAACAGCATTTGGAGCTTGTCAAGCTCATCCTTGCTCACTTCTTTGTCCACTATAACGATAGCATTGGACAAATCGCCACCTTTGATCAAATTATTTTTTACCAAAGCTTCCAATTCATGCAAAAAACAGAATGTCCGCGAAGAAGAAATATCTTTCTTGAACTCGTCTATCTTACTGATGGAAGCATGTTGGCTACCCAATACGGGCGAATTGAAATCAATCATACAGGTCAAGCGATAACCATCCAAAGGCATGGCCACAATCTCAACCTTACGCTCAGGCTCTACATAGTGGATATTCTCCTTAATTTCGTAAAAATCTCTATCAGCTTCTTGTTCTGCAAACCCTGCTTCTAATAATTTCTCGACGAATACAGCTGAGCTTCCATCCAAAATCGGCACTTCAGGACCATCAATATCAATAATAACATTGTCTATTTCCAGACCCACCAATGCAGCCATCAAATGCTCTATCGTGCTGACAGAAGCTCCATTCTCCGAAATAGTCGTTCCACGCGAAGTATCCGTTACATTGTCCGCATCTACAGCCACGACCGGCTGATCTTCCAAATCTACACGTCTAAATTTAAACCAATGATTTTCGGGAGCAGGCTTGATGGTCAATGTTACCGATTTACCGGTGTGCAACCCTATTCCCGAAATTGAAATCTCTCTCTTGATTGTCCTTTGCTTGGCATTCATTTCTTCCATATTGTATGGTTCAATTTATAGTAGTTTATTCCTGGTTTTTTAATTTCTTTTCCAGTTCCAAAATCCTTTTCTCCAATTCGGGAAGCTTAGCATACACGACTTGTGATCTTAGCTCGCTCGTATACGGTGCAAATGGGGATCCCCCCCATTTTGCATTGGCAATCAGGATACTGCGGTTTACCCCCGACTGGGCTTGTATCTGGCTTCCATCAGCTATGCTGATATGCCCTACGATACCGACCTGACCGCCGACAATCACCTGTTTACCGATTTTGGTACTCCCCGAGATGCCCGTCTGTGCTGCTATCACACTATGATCACCGATATCTACGTTGTGGGCTATCTGTATCAAATTGTCCAGCTTCACCCCTTTATGTATGACCGTCGAGCCCATTGTCGCACGATCAATGACCGTATTGGCACCTATTTCCACATCATCTTCGACAATTACATTTCCGATTTGCGGAATCTTGTCATAGGAACCGTCTTTTTGGGGAGCAAACCCAAACCCATCACTACCGACAACTGCCCCCGCATGTATAATGACATTTCGCCCTACCACACAGTCGTAGTATATGGTCACATGAGGATACAATACCGAATTGTCTCCGATGGTCGCATCATCTCCTATATATACATGGGGAAAAATCCGGACATTGTTTCCGATACGTACATTCTTGCCCACATAAGCAAACGCTCCTATGTATCCACCCTCTCCTATCAGTGCCGACTCATGGATAAAATGCTCGCCTTCCCTTCCTGTACGTTCTGTTTTAAAGCCGTAATAAATCTTCAGCAGCGTAGTGAAAGCCGAATACGCATTCTGTACCCGAATCAATGTCGCCTGGACAGGCTTCTGCAAAAGCAATGATTCGTCTACGATAACAATACTAGCCTGCGTAGAATAAAGATATTGCTCGTACTTTGGATTAGAGACAAACGAAAGACTACCCTCCGTACCCTCCTCGATTTTGGACAAATGGGTAACCGTGGTATGAGGATTTCCTTCGATCTTACCATTCAACAACTCGGCTATTTGTTCGGCTGAAAATTGCATTAATTTACAAATGTATATTTTTTCTTAATAAAAAATTAATCTTTAATTCTCCTTTTTAAATGACTCCAATCTCTTTCGGATAGGTTACCGTATGTTTTTCAACACTCCTGGCCAATGCTTCCAAATTTGAAAGGTCAGAAGCTTCAGCTATATCGACAAGTTCACCCTTATTGTTCAATATCCGGATCGGATCCCGTTCGGCGTCATACGCACTGTTGCGGATGATCTGTGTGTACACAAAATAGTCGACCTCCGTATCATCTACCCCAAAACGATCCTTGACCCTGGACCGGATATGCTTGATCTCCTCCGAATCAAAACAATCGTTGCGCATAGCCGTCCTGAACAGATCCCGACCTAAGAGTTTTCTGCACAGCGTAGACAAGATGAAATCCTCGTGATCGGCCCAGACTTTAAGTGCGGACATGATATCATTATCGTCCAACTTGGTGAACCATTCGAGGTGTTCCTCGTGCAATGCAAAATCCTCGGAAGTAATCCTATTATTCAAGAAATGTTGCAAAGCCGGCGTTGCAAACAGTGCTGTTCCTGTATTGCTCAACTCTTTTGCCCGAGCCAAAGCCTTGATCAACATTTGCTCTGCCGCAATCACTGTCTTGTGTAGATAGACCTGCCAATACATAAGCCTGCGGGCTATCAGAAATTTCTCCACTGAATAAATCCCCTTCGCCTCCACCACCAACTCATCATCTTTCACATTCAGCATCTTGATAATTCTATCGAAGGATATCACCCCCTCTGATACTCCTGTAAAGAAGCTATCCCTATTCAGATAGTCCATACGATCCGTATCCAACTGGCTCGACACCAACTGATGCAAAAATTTCCGGGGATATTCATTATTGAAAACGGTAATAGCCAGATTCAATCTCCCATCAAACTGCTTATTCAGCCTATCCATCAATAAGTGCGACACTTGCTCGTGCGATACGCCTTCGATAAGCGTATGTTCCAGGGAATGTGAAAACGGCCCGTGCCCTATATCATGCAGCAGGATAGCAAGAAGCACGGCTTCCTCCTCTTCCTCCGATATATAGACCTCCTTAGAACGCAAGGTGTCGATAGCCAACTGCATCAAGTGCATCGCACCCATGACATGCTGAAAACGCGTGTGCAATGCCCCTGGATAGACCAGATGCGTCATGCTGACCTGCTTGATATACCGCAATCTTTGCAAATAAGGATGTTGGATCAGATCAAAAACAAACCCCGACGGTATCGAAACAAAACCGTACACAGGATCATTGATTATTTTCTTTTTGTTCAAGGGCAGTTTTTTATAGCTAACTTAGCCTATATGCTATTCCATAAAAGTTCAAAAAAACGGATATACTAAGTTAGCCGCAAAGATACATACATTGCAGTTAATTTATGTTAAAAATCGGGCCTATTCTTTAGCACGAACAAGGTATTTCCTTTAAAAATAGTATTTTTATCCTACATCACAAAATAAATACACAAGACTAAACTTTGCAACGAATAGATTATCTTCGATGAGCACTTCGTGATTCTCCATTCGTTCAGAATGACAAACGACAAACAAAGTATTTCTATGGCGAAAACACATATTTTATGGGCTGACGACGAAATTGAGTTTTTAAAACCTCATATTTTGCTGCTGGAAGAGAGAGGTTATAAGGTCATTACCGTGAATAATGGCAATGATGCCGTAGAAGCTTTTAAGAATGAACCTTTTGATATTGTTTTTCTGGATGAGAATATGCCCGGATTGACTGGTCTCGAGACATTGAATATCTTAAAATCAATCAACCCGACTATACCGACTGTGTTGGTGACCAAAAACGAAGAAGAGCACCTGATGGAAGATGCCATTGGCTCCAAGATAGACGACTATCTGATCAAGCCTGTGAACCCTAAGCAAATATTGCTGACTATAAAAAAATTTACGGAAAACAAGCGGTTGGTCAGTGAAAAGACCTCTATGGCTTACCAACAGGAGTTCCGCAACCTTGGCATGATCATGAACAATGATCTCAATTACGAAGAGTGGGTCGAAGCTTACAGGAAACTTATCTATTGGGAGCTTTCATTGGAAAAGCTCGAAGACGAGAGCATGCACGAGATATTGACCACACAGAAATCCGAGGCCAACACACTGTTTTCCAAGTATATCGAGCGGAATTATCTCCAATGGATAAATAATCCAGACACTGCCCCCCTATTGTCGCATCAACTCTTCAAAAAGAAAGTTTTTCCGAGTCTAAGCACAGATTATCCGACATTCTTCTTCCTGATCGACAACCTACGGTATGACCAATGGAAACAGATCAACGATATCGTGACCGACTATTTCAGGTTGGAGGAAGAAACCTGCTATTACAGCATCCTCCCTACAGCAACCCAATATGCTCGCAACGCCATTTTCAGTGGTATGACACCCCTGGAGATGGAAAAGCGTTTTCCCTCGCTCTGGCAAAATGACGATGATGAAGGGGGCAAAAACCTGCACGAAGACACTTTTCTCGCCGACCAGATCAAGCGGCTCTACAGGCCCGAGATCAAGCACAGCTATACAAAAGTATTGACCTTGGAACAGAGCAAAGAGGCCTTGGAAAATGCCGGCAGGCTCATCAAAAACGATCTTAATGTCCTTGTCTACAATTTTGTAGATATGTTATCACACGCACGTACAGACATGGCCATGATTCGCGAATTGGCCAATGACGAAGCAGCCTACCGCTCCCTTACCATTTCCTGGTTTGAGCATTCACCGCTATTGGATCTCATTAAATGGTTGTCGCAACGCAAAGTAAGGATTATTATCACGACCGATCACGGCACCATTCGGGTCAAAAAACCTTCAAAAATCGTGGGCGACCGTCATACAAATACAAATCTTAGGTACAAGCAGGGACGAAACCTCAATTACAACGACAAAGAGGTTTTCGTCATCAAAAATCCACACGAGGCGCAGTTGCCTAAGATCAATGTTAGTTCTACTTTTGTATTTGCCAAGGATGACTATTACTTCGTCTATCCCAATAATTACAACCAATTTGTCAATTATTACAACGGAACATTCCAACATGGCGGCATATCCTTAGAGGAAATGATCATCCCGTATGCGACGTATATTCCAAAGTAGAGACGTAGCATCACCCTTCACCTCCACAACTTTTTATACTTTTGCAACATGAGGATAGAAATAAAAAGCCTGCATGAACTGCCCACGATAGCAAATACCATCCTAAGCACCTTTCCCGACGAAAGAATATTTCTATTTTACGGAGATATGGGTGCCGGAAAAACAACGTTTATCAACGCTTTGTGCGAGGCACTCGACGTACAGGATCATACTTCCAGCCCGACGTTTTCCATTGTCAATGAATACGCTGCCACACATGGCCCTTTATACCATTTTGACTTCTACCGATTGAAAAACGAGACCGAAGCTTTCGATATGGGCTATGAGGAATATTTCTATTCGGGAAATTACTGTTTCGTAGAATGGCCGGAAAAAATAGCCAATCTGCTGCCATCAAGTTATGTCAAAATAAAAATGGAAGTTACTGAAAATCAAAACCGTTTCATGACTGTCGAAAAAAAATAAATTTTTCTTTCCTCTCCATGCAACCTATTATCTTTTGCCGTCGTCTTCCCTAATAAAGTTAATATAAAAAACAGCAAAAAATTGGATAGCTTGGCCATCAACAATATATGGGAACGGTGCACGAGGCAGGACAGAAAAGCCCAAGCTTTATTATACCATCATTTTGCGAAAAAGATGTACGCCGTTTGCCTACGCTATGCACACACCTCGTTGGAAGCGGATGATATTCTGCAAAACAGTTTTGTCAAGGTATTTACCAAACATTATCTGTACGATGGAAAAGGTTCTTTGGAAGGTTGGATCAAAAGAATTGTGGTGAATACAGCCATCGAAACGCACCGTAAAAACAAGCGGTCGTACATGGAGAACATCGATGATATACAATTATCCGTATCAAGCCTTGTCGGGACGGAGCAGACAGGCTATCAAGAACTACTTGCCTTAATCCAGCAATTGCCATTGGGTTACAAAACTGTGTTCAACCTATATGCTATAGAAGGATATTCGCACAAAGAGATCGCCGAAATGCTGAGCATCAGTGAAGGAAACTCCAAATCACAATTGTCACGTGCACGGCAATGGTTGCAAAACAAATTAGTCAAAACAGCAATTTAGAAGAGGCCATGGAAAATAAAGACATAGACAAATTATTCAGACAAACCTTTGAGGACGCTGAGCAGGAAGTACATCCAGCCGTCTGGCAAAATATTGAAAAGGAACTGGACAAGAACAGCAAAAAAACAATTCCTGTCCTTTTCAAGGCATACAATTGGGTCAGCTATGCCGCAGCAATACTTATTATACTGGGTATAGGTTTCTTTCTTTTTAAGAGTAAGCCTACCGAAAACATTATTGCCGAGCAGCCCGCCAGCAAACAAAAAGATTCTCCTGTACAAATGACCAAACCAACTATCGAGAGATCTGTCACAGCGGAGAATACTTCAGCGAATGCAACGGTACCGACTGCTATAGAGGATCTGCCAAAGGTAGACAGAACCGCCTCCAAAGAAAAGGTATCCAAATCTCCTCACGATAGTCAAGGCAACACCGTTCTCCCTTCTGGACACAAGTGGAAAGCCTCGATTGTAGCCCTATCCGACCTTCCCACGGATACGGGAACGACGCTAGCAAATGTAGTGGATCTTGTACAAACCAATGTTCCTACTACGCAGGTCACGGAGGTAGAACCGATCAAGCCTCTGATTGTTTTTGAAGAAGAGGAAGAAAGCATGTATGCCGCAAACGAAGGCTCTTCGTCCAATGAAAGTACGGTAATAACGACGATTTTGAACAAATTGTCTGAAAATATCGATCTCAAATCAAAAAAAGAAGTCCGCTTTAAATCCGATGATGAGGGTTCCATCCGGATAAATTTGATTAATCCTTTAGCAAAAAACCGCAACAAAAAAAGAAAATAACATGAAAACATTCGTATTAAAAATATCCTTGATTTGTCTATTATCCTTGTTTTTCAGCATTGTGCATGCAAAAAAACATGATATGGCAGTACAAGACACCTCTATCCAAGATACCTCTGCCACAGATAGTATCCAAAACGATCAAAGCACCATACAATACCCTCGTCTCTTTGGGGGCATTACATTTTCAAGAATAGACTGGGGTTTTTCCAGACCGATGGACGATGGTTCGTTCAGCTTATCGGACGAGAAAAATGACCTGTCTTATAAAAGAGCTTCAAACTTTGGTTTTGATGTCCTACAGGTAGGTTTGCGTTTCAACGATCATTTCAAGACCTATATTTCGGCCGGAGTAGAGTGGAATTATCTGAGACTGAAAAAGAACATCCTCTTACACGAAAACCAAAGCCCCCTATCCTATGAGTTTGTCGATGAGAATGATGTCCGCTATACCAAGAATGTATTGACGACGACCTACCTCCGCCTACCATTGTCCTTTGAGTGGAGAAGTGGAAAGCTACGTGATGGAGAACGCGTGAAGGTGGCATTCGGTGCAATGACGGGTATACTCCTAAAAGGAACGCAACGTCTCAAAAGCGAGAAACTGGGCAAACAAAAATTCAAGGACAATTACAGCCTGGCGACATTTCAGTATGGCCCATTTGTCCGAATCGGATATGATGACTTCGGCATATTTGCCAAATACTATGTAAACGATATGTTCGAGAACACCCCTGCCATGAAAGGCCTAAACAACTTTACCTTTGGCCTCACATTAGGATTTTAATTTATGTAGAGACGCAATGCATTGCGTCTCTAATCTACACACCGTCCTCGTTTGTAACGAGGGCGCCCCTGTCTTTTTCTGCCAACCTGACACCCTCCCCAATGATTTTCTGACACGACAGTGAAAAATTGTCAAGAAAATGCCTTAAAAATGATTTGGCACAGTTGATGATAAAAATGTTGCGTACATTTAACAAATTAAACATTTAAAAATAAGTGATATAACTATGGCATTAAGTATTAAACCTATCGGAGACAGAGTAGTCGTAGAGGCTGCTCCCGCAGAAGAAAAAACAGCATCAGGTATCTACATCCCGGATACTGCAAAAGAAAAACCTTCTCAAGGTACCATCGTAGCAGTAGGCACAGGCAAACCTGACGAGCCTCTTACTGTAAAAGTAGGTGACAAAGTATTGTACGGCAAGTATGCTGGTACCGAGATCACTTACGAAGGTAAAGAATATTTAATCATGCGTGAATCGGATATCTACGCTGTTTTATAATTACAAAAAGGTAAAAGTAAAAATCAACAAAGTCGTAGGGGCGAAAGATTTTTCGCCCGTACAAAGTTTGTCTCAAATCTCAATACTATAAAAACATGGCAAAACAAGTAAAATATAATGTAGAAGCACGTGACGCCCTAAAAAAAGGCGTGGACACGTTGGCAAATGCGGTAAAAGTAACTTTAGGTCCTAAAGGTCGTAATGTCATCATCGAAAAGAAATTCGGTTCACCTGCGATCACTAAGGACGGCGTAACAGTAGCAAAGGAAATCGAGCTGAAAGATCCCTTGGAAAACATGGGGGCACAAATGGTCAAAGAAGTAGCGTCAAAAACCGCAGATCAAGCCGGCGATGGTACGACTACAGCAACTGTATTGGCACAGGCCATCGTTGCACCGGGTATCAAATCCGTAGCTGCAGGTGCTAACCCCATGGATCTTAAACGTGGTATAGACAAAGCCGTTGCAGCTGTTGTCGCCAACCTCAAAACACAGTCACAAACTGTGGGTCAGGACAACAATAAGATCAAACAAGTCGCTTCTATCTCTGCCAACAATGACGATGTCATCGGTGCATTGATTGCCGAAGCCATGGAAAAAGTGGGCAACGACGGTGTCATCACCGTAGAAGAAGCCAAAGGTACCGAAACCGAAGTAACAACTGTAGAAGGTATGCAGTTTGACCGTGGTTACTTGTCACCTTACTTTGTCACCAACTCCGACAAGATGGAAGCCGAGTTGGAAAGCCCTTACATCTTGATCTATGACAAGAAAATCAGCAACATGAAAGAATTGTTGCCTATTCTGGAAAAACAAGTTCAAACCGGCAAACCATTGCTGATCATCGCAGAAGATCTGGACGGTGAAGCATTGGCTACCCTTGTCGTGAACAAGATCCGCGGTTCGCTGAAGGTAGCCGCTGTAAAGGCTCCCGGTTTCGGTGATCGCCGCAAAGCGATGTTGGAAGATATCGCTATCCTGACAGGTGGTACCGTTATTTCGGAAGAAAGAGGATACAAGTTGGAAAATGCCGAGCTTTCTTACCTAGGCCAAGCAGAGAAAGTCGTTATAGACAAAGACAACACGACTATCATCAACGGATCTGGCAATGTAGACGATATCAAAGCCCGCGTGACACAAATCCGTTCGCAGATCGAAACTACAACTTCGGACTACGATCGCGAGAAATTGCAAGAGCGTTTGGCCAAATTGTCCGGTGGAGTAGCTGTCCTTTATGTAGGTGCTACGACCGAAGTCGAGATGAAAGAGAAAAAAGACCGTGTAGACGATGCATTGCACGCAACCCGTGCCGCTGTCGAAGAAGGTATCGTAGCCGGTGGAGGTGTAGCTTTCATCCGTGCCACAGATGCTTTGGCTGGCCTGAAAGGCGAAAATGAAGACGAGCAGATCGGTATCGACATCATCAAACGTGCGATCGAAGAGCCTCTTCGTCAGATCTGTGACAATGCCGGTATCGAAGGTGCTGTCATCGTTCAGAAAGTCAAAGAAGGTACAGCCGACTTTGGATACAACGCTCGTACAGACAAATTCGAGAACCTGATTGCAGCAGGTGTTATCGACCCTACCAAAGTATCACGTGTCGCATTGGAGAACGCTGCTTCTGTAGCATCCATGTTGTTGACTACAGAGTGCGTATTGGCCGATGAACCGGAAGATAATGCAGCAGGCGCAGGTGCCCCTCCTATGGGTGGCGGCATGGGCGGAATGATGTAATAAAAAAAACCGCTCTCAGTTGAGAGCGGTTTTTTTTATTATATTTTAGCCATATTCCGAACAATGGTAAATAAAATAATAACCACAAATACCACTTGAATGGCCCGGTAGCCATACAAAGCCTTACGCAGCTTAAGTTCCCTTACCGTAGGCTCAGGAACCAATTGCAGATAAAAGCCCAATAAGAGGTAAGGAACCATCAAAAACAACAAAGGGTTTTGCAAAAAAGATTGTTCGATCTCACCATTGAGCAAGTGATGTAAAGCCCGTTGGCTGCCGCAACCGGGGCAGTCCAGTCCGGTCAAATGCTTCAAAGGACATTTGGGAAACAGGGCATGATTCAACGGATTGAAGTATTTATACATAAATAGTACACCCGTTGAACCTATGCCCAACATGACCCATATTAATACCCGCTTAATAACCATTGATCAACCCACCGAATATAGCTAGTCCAAAAAAGCCAAAATACGCAATCCATAGCACGACACAAGCGATCAGATTGATGATCATCCATTTCTTTGCATTGGCCGAATCCTCTTCTGCTCCCGCGATATCTCCCGCATAAAATTTCTTTTCCACACGGGAAGCGTAGATAATCGAAGGAATCCCCAAAGGCCAACAACAGAATATGGTTGTTAAAATACTCTCCAATAAATAGGTCTTGGGAGGACGTTGAAAGTTCTGTGTATTCCCTTGTTGAGATTGGCCCGAATAATGCTGCGTACCACCAAACTGTGAAGGTGGTGGGGGATTGGATATATTTCCAAACAGATCCTGGAGCTCAGGAATCTCCTTGGCTTTTTTCCAAGTCACCAATTCCTCCGTCCATATCAGTGTGTCCGGATTTATATTTTTCGTTCGAAGCTCTTCCAAGCTGATCGGCCCATATGAGTTTACGCCATCTGAATAGTGGTATTGTTTCATGCTATACTTGCTTTTATACAGGCTAAGATAAAAAAATCTCGTGTAATTATTAGGGGTAGGACAAATTGCACGTACGACATACATTCGGTTTTCTAAAGACAAGCCTTTGCCCAAATAGCATATAAGTTATGGTTTCGGTGCGTTTGTTGGGCAAGCTATACGCAACTAAAGATAACGGAATATTGATCTAAATTTCGCAAAGTGGTAAAAATCAAATAGATTTGCAAGAACAGTACATTGTTCTTACTGTGTCAAAATCTATTTATCTCGTAGACAGTTTTTATTGACCCCTTGTAGACATCCAAGTTATGATTACCGATTTAGTGCCCGATAAATTACTTACCTCATATATCTCAAAATATAGCTTTATCAGTCTTTCCAGGACATACCGTCCCGAGCAATACGTACCCGATGGGGCAGTAAAAGTTTTCATTTACGAGGGGGATGAGTATATTCGCTATTGTTCTGATACGGGTAGATCTCTACGGTGGAAAGATGGAGCTATAGGCAACCTTTCTCCAAGATTCAGTATGGAGATAGATCGTCCCATAAGATTGACTATCTGCTGTTTTAGGGCGTCAGCTTTTTATCAGCTCTTTGGAATTCCAATCCATTTGTTGCATGACGATTTTATTCCTTTGGAAGAAATCATAGCAAAACATACCCATCAATTAAAAGACAGCCTTGCTCACACCATTTGTCCACACGAAAAAAAGAAATTACTTGACCGTTTTTTCATCCATTTACTGTCCAAACGTAAATTATCGGACTTAAAGGCCATACCTTTTATCGAACAAATTATCTTGTGCTATCGAGGGAATATTCAGCTAGACAGATTGATGCGGCATACGAATATGTCTCCCCGTACCGTAGAGCGGCTCTTTGGAGAATACATCGGCATGCCTCCCAAACAGTTCTGCAAGATCGTCCGCTTTAATCATGCGTTTCTCCTACGGAAGTACAATCCTAAAATTTCTTGGCAAGAGATTGTCTACGAGTGCGGGTACTACGACCAAAGTCATTATATCAATGAATTTCGCTCACATATGGGCGTATCTCCACAAAAATATGGCAAAGGCCGCAGCAGAATGTCTTCACTGTATGTAGGAACACATATAGATTATCTCGATCTTTAAATAATTTTCAAAGCCATTTGTCGTTTTTTTCCAATACCATTACCATAATTTACCTTATTTTTACGCACAGATAGGCAACTCACTGTTATATAAGGAATATAATTGTTTGAAAAACGCACGCACAAGGATATAAACTTAAAATCGGAATATATGAAAAAGAATAGGTTGTTTATGTGCTCATTGTTAGCCATGCTAGGGATGAACATATCGCTTTATGCACAACAAGGTAATAGCGAACTGAATTTGATGGTCAGTGATGCGGCGCCCACTGTCCTAATCTTAACTATTTTTGATGAGCTGGGCACCGCCTTGAAAGCCAATTACGGTGACTACGATAAAGAAAACAAAGACAAATCTATACCAGGTATGATTAGTGCAAGTTATCTGTACAAAGTCAACAAATGGCTCGCTGCCGGAGGAGATCTGGGCTATCTCCATCTCAACCAAGAGATCAAGCTGACATCGAGAGATGGTTCAAAACCCGACGAACTTATAAAGCGTAAGACCAACCTCTTTACGGTGATGCCTACGGCAAAATTTTATTATCTCCAACGTGAGAATATCAATCTATACGGGGTACTGGCCGTTGGAGCTCTTTTCTCTGGAAAAACAGAAAAGAGCAGCACTCTCGAGGACAAAGAAAATTTTACGACTTTTGCCTTCCAGATCAATCCAATCGGAATCCGTGTAGGCAAACGATTCGGTGGCTTTGCCGAATTGGGATTTGGGATGAAGGGATTTGCTACAGCCGGATTTAGCATGAGATTATAAATCCCTTGTGGCTAAAAAGTCATAAATATGCGCAACTGTCCTAATTATGGCACACACCTGCCGTGTGTGCCTATCATCCTCGCTGAGATCTAGGCGCAGCGCTGGACTAGAGACCGGTACCATCTATAGTTTAAATCAATTTCTGTTCTACCGCCATCTTGACCAGTACAGCCGTATTTTTGGCGCCTAATTTCAACAGGAGGTTCTTTCGATAGCCACGTATGGTCTCCGGGCTAAGAAAAATTTTGTCGGCGATTTCTCCATTGGTCAATCCTTCCGAGATCAGCCGGAGCAATTCCCGTTCGCGGTCGCTCAGCCATATGTTCTTTTCGGGCGACCGCTTCATCAGCAGGTCTATCTCATGACACAGGAAAGTCTCGCCCTTAGCCACGGTTTCTATACCTTCCAAGACTTCTTCGGACATAGCGTTCTTGATAAGGTATCCCGAAGCACCGTTGTCCAGCATCTGCCGCACGATAGCATATTCATTATGTGTGGTCAGTGCCAATACCTTGACCTCCGGAAAGTGGTCTTTTATCTCCTTACAAAAGTCTAACCCACTGATATCGGGAAGCCCAACGTCCAATAGTAAGATATCAGGTTTCCAGAACCCAAGGGACAGCCTACATTCGGCAGCACTATGGGCTACACCGACCACACTGGCTATCCCCGACTCCTCGATCAAGTTCTGTAATCCTTCCGTAAGGATCTTATGATCATCTACAATGGCTACTTTAATCATTTTCTTCCTTTTTAGTAAATTCCAGCTCCACATGGATCTCGGTACCTTGACTCGAAGAATAGATATTCATCTTGCCCTGGAAAGCCGCAACACGTTGCCGTACATTCTTCAACCCCATGCCTTCTACCACCTGCTCTTGGTCAAAGCCCACACCATCATCCTGCACCGTAAAGGATATACGGTCCTGCTCCTGCACAAGCTGTACATTGATATGCTTGGCCTGTGCATGTTTGAGCGCATTATTGACCAGTTCGTGGATACAGCGATAGATCATGATCTCCAACTTCTCCGACAAGCGGGCTTCATCCCCGAAATAGTGAAAATCAGCTATGGGAATGGCAGAGCAGAAGTCGGATAAGGATGCTTTCAGGCCGTAGCGCAGCAATGATTCCGGCATCATATGGTGTGCCACACGCCGCAGTTCCTGGATCGAATCGTCCAACATGCCCAGGGCTTTCTGAAAACGGTTGACATCTATCCCCTCCAGTACAGCGGCCTCGCCTTCTTTTACCTGAGGCAGGTTGAACTTGACGAGGGAGAGCATGCTGCCCAATCCGTCGTGTAGGTCTTTGGCTAAGCGGGTGCGTTCGGCCGTTTCACCGTCCAATGTTGCCTGCACGGCTACCAATTGTTTTTCCTGTTCCAAACGTTGGGTTTCTTCTTCGGCTAATTTACGCCGGCTCACAGCCAGGCGGTAGCGTATAAAGGCAAGAGCAAGGGCAATAAGCAAGATCAGTCCTGCGCCAATGCCTAGCCAGATATACAGTTGTCTCTGCTTTTCCAAGACTTCTATTTTGAGTTCTTTTTTCTCCGTTTCGTATCTTACTTCCATTCCGGAGAGGGAGTTTTGGTAAGATTCGTTGGCATAGCGATTTAGTACTTCCCGATAATGATGCAGATATTTTTTAGTGAGATCCGGTTGTCCGAGATAGGCATAAGCTTGTGCCAGATTCGCATAGACATTCATGGTAATATTGAGATCGGTTGAGTCTGTCTTCAAGGATTCCATTGCTGCCTCGACCGACCGGGCATATCGCCCTTGGTGGAAGTGTATATTGGATATGATATTCAATGCCTCTGCAATCAAAATGGGAAAGCCCAATTCCTTAGCCTGTGCGATGGCCTGTTGTGCAATGGGTTCGGCTGCCGCATAGTCATCGTGAACGTAGTGGGCTTTGGCCAAGGTTTGCAAAGCCTTGCTTCCAGCGTATTTATTGTCCGTGCTGCGGTAAATGTCGACAGCTTTCCTGGCATAATCTACCGAGACCGCTTTGGGCTTGTCTTGATGGTAGGCGATATCACTCAGCGAAATATAGATAGCCGCCAGCCCTTCCTGATCACCTACCTCCAGAGCCAGCTTTTCTGCCATTTCAAAATATTTGAGCGCCTGATCGAAGTTGGACATCATCTGATAAATGCCGCCGATATTGGAGTAGACTAACCCAAGCTCTTTTTTGTCATGTTGCTCATCGAGGATTTTTACAGTCGCAAAATAATTTTCCAAAGCCTTGTCATAGCTGCTTTGGACACGGTATATATTAGCGTAGGTATTGTTTATAGAGGCTTGTAATCTGTGTTCTTTCAGCTTGTCGGCAATAGGCCGGGCTTTTTCCAGATAGAAGGCGGCCGTATCGAGGACGGCTCCCATAAAATAGGCTACACCTAAATTTCGATAAAAAATGGCTGTCATCTTTTCGTCCTTGTTCTTCCGGGCCAATGCCAGACCTTCCTGGCCGAAATCTATGGAACGACATACATCGATATTGGTATAGAACCAAGACAGATCGTCATATATCTTGATTTTCTCCTCTTCGGACAGTTTTTTCGTTGCCAATACCTGTTCCAGCGAATCCAAAGACTGCCCAGACACAAGTGCCGGTGTCCAAACCAAAATAAGACACAGCAAAAAAAGATATACTTGTCTTCTGCCCTTATTTATATGTTTTTCCATCATGAGCATAGTAAGGTTTATTGTGAATTATCTTTCCAAACAAAGGTAAGGCATTTATCGCCAATAAAAACCCCCTTTTGGGGGTAAGTTACGCAGCGTTTCCTCCATAACTTTGTTCTACAAAAGCAATAAGCTTAATATTATAAAACTAAACAATACGGTCATGAAAAAATCAACAACATTATTTTTAGCGTCCGGGATGTTATTATGTACAGTCTGCTCTTGCTCCAAAAAAAACAGCCCACAGCCCGAGATAGAACCCGTTGAAGTGTTGCGGCTTACCGCTTTTACCGTCGATTACGAAGACAACAATTCTCATTATAACGAAGAAACCCGTTTTCACTACAACAGCGACCATTTTTTAAGCAGTTACCAAACGGGAGAAGACATACGGGAAATGCGCTACGACGAGCAGGGGCGGATCATCCAAAATGGGAATATGACCTATACGTACAACGACCGTGGACAGATAGCGCAGATAGACGAAGATCCCGGAGAGGATTATCTTGGAAATTATAGCGAAATTAAATCCACCTATACCTACAATAATAAGGAACTTCCTACAGAGTCAACCGTTGTTATTACAGGCAGAGATGGTAGTTATACGACTACAGTGACACGTCAATTTGCATACGATGAAGACGATCGGCTTATTTCTATCGTCGAACACAGACCGGGTGGAGGCACTAATTACCGAACTGCGCTGCGTTATGACACCAATGATAATATTGCAGAAATTAAACGTGAATCCTCCAACGACCCCACTTTTCCAGAGGATAATACCCAAACCTATATCCATACGTATACGTATGACTATAAACAAAATCCCCGCTATGTCTATTTGCAGCGCATGGGTGTGGACATGCGCCTGTCGCTGGTCTATACGATACCGATGGGACTCACACAACCACTGGAAAGCAACACTTTCCACCGGGTCAACTACTGCACCCCCAATAATATACTGAGTTCTGTAACAACCCTATCTACAGGAATGGTAAGCTCTACCTATACGTTTGCGTATGAGTATAATGAAGAGGGTTATCCCGTTTCTGCAGAGCGCACCGAAACCTCAGGCCCTAGCTATATGAGAAAGAGATATTATTCCTGGGATTACGAAGTGTCTATGACAAATGGGCAATAGAATGAAAACCATCAAAAAAAAGAAAATCATGAAAACATTGAAATATTTATTCATACTGACGGTGCTGTTATGTGCCATGACGGCACAAGCTCAATTTCTGGAGAAAGTGGGCAAAAGTGCAGAAAGGGCTGCCGAGCGTACCGTGATACGGAAAACCGAACAGAAGACTTCACAAAAAGCGGGGAAGACCATTGACCGGGCCGTAGATGGCGATCCGGCAAACGGACACGATTTACAGTCCACACAACACTAGCATTCCATCTCCACATGGATCTCGGTTCCCTGTTCGGTCGAATAGATATTCATTTCACCGCCGAATGCGGCTACACGCTGTCGTACATTCTGTAAGCCCATACCTTCTACCACTTGCTCTTGGTCAAAGCCCACACCGTCATCCTGCACCGTAAAGGAGATACGGTCCTGCTCCTGCACGAGCTGTACATTGATATGCTTGGCCTGTGCATGTTTGAGTGCATTATTGACCAGTTCGTGGATACAGCGGTAGATCATGATCTCCAACTTCTCCGACAAACGGGCTTCATCCCCGAAATAGTGAAAATCGGCAATAGGAATGGCTGAGCAGAAATCAGATAAAGATGCTTTCAAGCCGTAGCGCAGCAATGACTCCGGCATCATATGGTGTGCCACACGCCGCAGTTCCCGAATGGAATCGTCCAGCATGCCCAGGGCTTTCTGAAAACGGTTGACATCTATCCCTTCCAATACAGCGGCCTCCCCTGCTTTTACCTGAGGCAGGTTGAACTTGACGAGGGAGAGCATACTGCCCAACCCATCGTGCAGGTCTTTGGCTAAGCGTGTACGTTCCGCCGCCTCGCCGTCTAGTGTCGCCTGTACAGCCACCAATTGTTTCTCCTGTTCAAGCCGCTGTGACCCTTCTTCCGCCAGCTTCCGCCGGCTCACAGCCAGGCGGTAGCGTATAAGGGCAAAAGCCAATGCAATGAGGAGAATAGTAGCTCCGGCAATACCTAGCCAGATATACAGTTGTCTTTGTTTTTCCAAAGCTTCTATTTTAAGTTCTTTTTTCTCGGTTTCATATTTTACTTCCATTCCCGAAAGGGATTTCTGATAGGATTCGTTGGCATAGCGATCCATGGTCTCCTGATAATTGATCATGTATTTTTTGGTCAAATCCGGATGACCCAGGTACGCATTAGCTTGTGCCAAATTGCCATAAACATGCGTGGTAATATTGATATCGGCAGAGTCTGCTTTCAATGATTCTAACGCCATCTCGACTGATTGGACATATTTTCCCTGATTGATATATAAATCGGACAACGTGGCCAATGTCTGTGCGATTAAATTAGGGTTTCCTGTTTCTTTCGCCTGTATTACGGCCTGCCGCACGATAGGTTCAGCAGCTCCATAGTCTCCGTGATGATAATACGCTTGTGCCAACGCTTGCATGGCGATACTTCCAGCACGTTTATCATCAACTTTCTTAAATATTTCGACAGCTTTCCGAGCATAATCTACCGATATTTCTTTTGATTGACCTTGATGAACGGAAATATCGCTCAGAGAAACATAAATATAGGCCAGTCCCACTATATCATTTTTCTGTATAGCCAATTCCTCGGCCATTCTGTGATATTTGAGTGCCTGCTCAAAATTTTTCATCCCCTGATAAATTCCTCCTATATTGAAGTATAATCTAATAAGAGGCTCTATATCATCATATTCTTCCAACACCTTTACAGCAGCAAAATAATTCTCCAAAGCCTTTTCATGCAGGCTCTGCGCATGATAGATGTTTGCATAGATATTGTATATAGAAGATTGCAGCCTAGGTACTTTCTCTAGTTGATCGGCCATAGATCGGGCTTTGTCCAGACAGAACATGGCACTGTCATAGATTCCGGCTCTGTAATAAGCCTCTCCCATATTTTTATAAAAAGTGGCTTCCATTTTTTCATCTTTATTTTGTCGGGCAAGTACTACCCCTTTTTTACCAAAATATAGGGAACGGTTTACCTCATTATTGGCATATCGATGAGATAAAATATTGTATATCTGCACTTTTTCCTGCATAGACAACTCTTTTTTATACAGCAATCGTTCCAATGAATCCACTGACTGTCCCACCAAAATCATCGGCAGACAGATGGCTATCCATAAAATCAAGTTAAGACTGTAATACTGTTTATAGCTATATATTCTCACAACCAAAGGTTTAAGTTTAGACTTCTGAAGTTTTCAGAACTTCTGAAGTCTTTCTAATCAAAGGTACGGCATTTATCTCCAATAAAAACCCCCTTTTGGGGGTAAGCAGGGTGGGCTTGCCCCTGTAACTTTGCTTTTGCAAGATGAGGGAGGGAAATCGACAGCGGGTTGAATGTATTTGGCTCTCTCAGAAACAAAAATTATAGACTAAAAGATAAAAATTATGAAAACAATACTCCAAAAAACAATACAACTACTTTTTATCGCGGTAGTCTTAGCTTCCTGCTCAAAACCCGGCGACGAACCTACACCAACGGAAATACAGACCGATGTGTATGCAATCGGGCATAAAAATATAGCCGGACGCGGCAATACCGGAAAAATCTGGAAAAACGGCACGTTGTTGTACACCCTCCCCGAAGCGGAAGTCTTTGGGATATATGTCTCGGGCGAAGATGTGTATGTGGCAGGTACTGTGTACAATGATTGGAAAGTCGCTATGCTCTGGAAGAATGGTACGCCCCAGGCGCTGACTGATGGTACTAACCGTTCGGAAGCCGGTTCGGTTTATGTCGCCGGCACGGATGTCTATGTAGCGGGATATGAATTCAAGAGTTCGGGAGGGAGTGTAGCTATGGTCTGGAAAAATGGCGTAGCACAGGAACTCACCGATGGCAGTGCACGAAGTTCTTATGCCGGCTCGGTCTATGTTTCCGGCAGTGACATCTATGTGGCAGGGTATGTACTTTACGATTCTAATCGTGCCTGCACGGTCTGGAAAAACGGCATCGCCCACAAGCTGACCGATGGTTCTACCATTGCGATTCCCCAATCGATGTATGTTTCCGGCACCGACGTTTATGTGGCTGGCTTTGAAAGCTACAATTCAACCTCTGCTGTGGCCAAGCTCTGGAAAAACGGTGTCGCTCAAGACCTGACCAACAGCACTTTCTTTTCACAAGCTAATTCGGTATTTGTATCCGGCGGTGATGTCTATGTAGCGGGGCGGGAATATAATAATATGGTCTCTTCGGCCAAAGTATGGAAAAACGGCGAAGTCCTGTACGATCTCACCGCCCCCGGAGAGGAGATCCGCCCCACAGGGATGTTTGTCGTCCAAACAGAAAAATAACCCGAGAACGTAAAATCTTCACGGATAAAAACAGAAAAAATGATAATGTAAAACAAGAGACTATGAAAACTACAATCCAAAAAACCATGTGGCTATGTATGGTAGCCCTCACCATGACAGCGTGCAAAAAGGACGGAGACAGCGATAACGCTGGAACTACAGACGAATGTTCGTACAAAGTGACGATCGATGGTGTGACGACCCAGCCCAATCAATTCGGAAAAGACAAGATCGTATTCACGACATCCGCTGACACGGAGGATCCCGAAGACCGTGGCTTTGCCTTGAGTATCGATCAGGCCAAGACGAACAGTACCGAAAAATCTGTACTGATGCTCATGGGCAGGGCGCTCCTGAACAGCAAGCTGGCCACGGGAGATTACCCGGCCATCGCATTCAGTACGACGGCGTTCAGCAATCCACAGTTTGCCCAATGGCCTTATTACGTTTTCTCAGAGGAAGACAACGATACAGGAGCTCTTGCGTTGACCATCCTAGAAAATTCGGACAAACGCATACGTGTCAAGGCGTCTGGAGAGGTCGCCAAAGCCGAGGAGGGCTACACACAGGTCAGCATCGTACCTGTAGAGGTAGAAATCACGATCGGACGCAAACATTATACAGAGGTACCCTATGAAGGCGAATTGTTCGGAGGTGCGTATTGTGAATGTCAGAAGTGAGAAAAGATCTATTTCAGTTATTGACCTGATACGAAGTGTATATCATTATTAACATTAACTATTAAAATAAAAAACCATGAAAACGATTTTTAAATTTTTGGTCTTATGTCCGCTGTTAGGGATGATGGCCTGTGAAAAAAATGATCCTTCGCCTGATGAAGAGATTTTACAGAACTGTAATGTGGTTCTGGTCGAAGAAAACATTCAGGAACCCACCACATGGACGTATGGAAATGTATATGTCATCAAAAATAATATTTCAGTAAGAAACGTCTTGACCATCGAACCGGGCGTCGTTGTAAAGCTAAAAGATGCAAGCATCGATGTCGTTGGAGGAAAAATACTAGCTGTCGGGACCGCCCAAAGACGTATTGTGTTTACATCTATTGGCGATGATAGATACTGTGGCGATAGTAATGGAGATGGCGCGTCCACCACACCGGCAAAGGGTGATTGGCAACAGATTTATCTCAATGGTACGACAGAAACTACATTTAAATATGTCGATATATTCTATGCCGGAAAGAATCGAGGCGGATCTAGTAATGCTGTTAGAATATCCGGCCCAAATTCGGTGTCGTTTACTTTTGACAACTGTAGGATTGCGCATACCCTATACCAAGAGTCTTCTTATGACAGTTCCTGTGCATTTTTTGGCACGAGTTCTATGATGGATGCAACGGTAAGTAAATTTACCAATAATGCCTTATATGATAATGGCAAGCCTTTGCTCGTCAATGTGTATTATACATTAGACCCGAGCAATAAATTCCATAATCCCGAAAAGCCGTCACAAATCAACACGCACAATGGTATTTATATTCATCATTCTTCTGGCGGATTTGACGTAACAGTGAATTGGAACAATACGGAAGTACCTTATGTCTTAGATGAATGGCATCAGGTTCATCCCTCGGCTACTGTAAATATCGGAGCCAATGTCGTCGTGAAATTTAAAAGGCCGACTGCGGGACTAAACTCGCGATATGGGAACGTACATCTTAACGCGGCAGCATTTCTCACTTCCTATAAAGATGATGTGCATGGAGGAGACACAAACGGAGATGGAAGCAACTCAGCACCTGCCGTAGGCGACTGGGAAGGCTTTTCTAATACAGATGTATATAGCGAGTGGATACATGGCCCAAATATTTTGTACGCAGATAACTAATAGTCTGAGACTTTCACCATCTTATTTAAACAATAATATTTACAATCGATGAAAAAATCAATCTTTATTATCCTGGCGGTGTTTATCGCCGTAGCTGCCCATGCGCAGCCATTTCAAAAAGGTACAACTACAGCAAATCTCGGTATCGGCCTAGGAACCGCCTTAGGCGGGCTTGGTAAAGCTCGCCCCGCTATCAGCGCCTCAGTCGATCACGGCATGTGGGACATCGGTGGCCCTGGTGTCGTCAGTCTTGGTGGTTATGTGGGCAATACAGGCTATAAATATACCAGTGGTAGCTATACAGCCAAATGGAACTATATCGTCGTTGGCGCCCGCGGGGCTTATCACTACAATGGATTTAAAAACGTGCCCAACCTGGATGTCTACGGCGGCTTGATGTTAGGATACAACATCGTGAGCTACAGCAGCACCGGCAGTGACGCCGGGTATGCCAACAACTACGGCAGCGGCCTGGGATTATCTGCTTTTCTGGGTGGACGTTGGTTCTTTAGTGACAATATTGGAGCCTACGCCGAGCTAGGTTATGGTGTTTCGCATCTTAATGTTGGGGTTACGTTCAAGTTTTAGTACCTGTTAAGTATTCAACATTAAGGTCTAATCCGGAATAACTCTGCTTATGGTCGGGTTATTCCTAGGGGGAGGTAAATACATACTCTTTGTAAAATGTTCAAAAATTCAATTCCTCCCCCTATTTATTTTAAAACCGCAATTGGGAGAACTTATCCCAGCAATCGGAGAAAGGGGAGGCCATAAGGTCAAATGGATGTATGTTTTACAAAAAAAAGTCCTCCCCTATCCCGATTCGCATCTTAGATCAGCACGCGCATCCCGCGGGTGCCAATATTTGGAGACTATATCTTCCTTTACCTCTTTTTATAACAATCCTGCAAATATTTTTGTAGGACAAGCACATGTGCATGTTTTTCGTCTTTTGCGGCATACAGCATGGTAATGACGGGGTGTTCTTCCCATTTATCCAGATAATGCGGGATATCTTCATTTTTTTTGAGCTCAGCCAGGTACTGTCCCTTGAATTTCTCCCATCGTTCGGGGATATGCCCGTACGCCACGCGGATCTCCGTGGACGGTGCAATATCTTTGGCCCATTCGTCTACATGGGCCTTTTCTTTTTTTACCCCTCTCGGCCAAAGCCTGTCGACCAGTACACGAAAGCCATCTGTAGATTCCGCTGGTTCATATATGCGCTTGATATGTATCTTGGGTATTTTCATGGCAATGGATAAACAAGCCTGAAAGAGATTAGTTTTAAAGTCACTCCGCCATTTTGTCACAAAAATGATTGTTTTTTATTTTTCTTGAAGTCAATTTGGCCAAAATAAATATCTTTATGGGACAACAAAGCTGCTGATTCAAGTATGGAACAATATTTGGCGATAGTTCAGTAATGATATAATTAGGTAAGAAATTTAAAGAAAGAAAAATATGACTATTTGGTTTTTATTGATTGGTATCGGTATTGTCAGTATGATCGTACAGACGAGGTTTAGGAACAAGTTTAAAAAATACTCCGAAATGCCCTTGACTTCGGGTCTATCGGGTGCAGAGATCGCCCAGAAGATGCTGCACGACAATGGTATCTACGACGTCAACATCATATCGGTAGAAGGACAACTTACGGATCACTACAACCCGGCAAACAGAACGGTCAATCTAAGTCCGGAAGTGTACCATGGACGTAGCGTCGCAGCAGCGGCTGTAGCGGCACACGAATGTGGTCACGCCGTACAACACGCTTCGGCATACACTTGGCTACAGTTTCGCTCGGCGATGGTGCCTATCGTCAGCGTTGCCTCTAAGATCACATCCTTTACCTTGATGATCGGTGTGATGTTGGCTATTTTTTCGAATAGCTTTTTGCTCTTGACCATTGGGGTCATTGCTCTGGGCGTGACTACCTTGTTCAGTTTCGTAACCCTTCCGGTTGAATTTGACGCGTCCAAACGAGCATTGGCCTGGTTGGATCGTGCCAATATCACCCATAATGTTCCTGAGCACGACGGAGCCAAGGATGCATTGAAATGGGCTGCTATGACCTATGTCATCGCTGCGCTATCCGCTTTGGTTACTTTGCTTTACTATGCAAGTATCCTGTTGGGCAGACGAGATTAGAAATTCTACCTTTTGTAGAGACGTAAGATTTTACGTCTCTACAGAATAAAAAAAATAATAGCCTGTTTTTGAGCAGGCTATTATCTTTTTTTCCTAAATTGCACACCTTATAAATGACTATGTAGAAATGAGCGCGACAGATCAATTTTCAATTCGCGTAGAGCCAACACGACAATCAAGACTCTCGCAGGTAGACTTCAACAATTTAAAATTTGGACAAATCATGTCTGACCACATGTTGGTGGCAGAATACAACAATGGCCAGTGGGTGGATGTGAGCATCGTACCTTATGGCAACCTGTCCATCAGCCCCTCCATGTCTTCCCTGCATTACGGACAAGCCATCTTTGAAGGCATAAAGGGATACAAATTTGCCGATGGTACGGTAAGCATCTTTCGTCCAGACAAGAATTGGGAACGCTTCAACAAATCGGCCGTACGCCTCCAGATGCCAGAAGTACCGGAAGAAATCTTCATGGACGGTCTGAAAAAACTATTGGACGTGGATAGGGATTGGGTTCCATCCAAAGAAGGCACATCGTTGTATATCCGTCCCTTTATGTTTGCGACCGAAGCAGCTTTGGGTGTACACCCTTCTGTCTCGTACAAATTCTTGATCATCACGTGCCCTGTAGGTGCTTATTACAGCAAGCCCATCAGCCTAAAAGTGGAAACATACTATACCCGGGCGGCTGAAGGCGGTGTAGGTTTTTCGAAAAATGCAGGAAACTACGCCTTATCCCTATATCCTACCCAATTGGCCAATGACGAAGGTTACGACCAGATCATGTGGACAGATGCTAAAGAACACAAGTATATCGAGGAAGCCGGTACAGCAAACTTGATCTTCCGTATCGGTGACAGCATCATCACACCTCATGGAGATACTATTCTTCACGGCGTGACACGACGAACAATCATGGAATTGGCTGAAAAATGGGGTTATAAAGCCGAGCAACGAAAAGTTTCTGTACAGGAATTGATCGACGGTATCAAGGCCGGAACCGTATCAGAGGCTTTTGCGGCCGGAACCGCAGCAACCATCACCCATATCGACAGGATAGGTTATGAAGGACAGGATTATCATCTCCCTCCTGTAGAAGGACGTGAATTTTCAAACAAAGTACTGGATTATCTCAACCAGCTGCGTTACGGGAAAATAGAAGATCCTTTTGGATGGAATTTCACGATCTAAGCTTTATTTTTATTTTTTTATTAAAATTTCTTGGATTTTTTAAAAAATATAATAATTTTGTGCGGCAATGATGACTGAAAACAAATATCAATTTTGGTGGTGGCCTGAGTATAATACGTCGGGTAGCTAGCATTTTGGTATTCTTGATAAAGATTTTCATAATCAACCAAAACCATTCAAATTAAAGCCCGACAATATAGTCGGGCTTTTTTGTTAATGAAAATTGCTAGTTTGAATCAATACTTTTTGACTTTTTATTTTTGACTTTTTACTTTGATAAGATGAAATACACATTCAAGACACCGTATAAAAAAATATTGGCAGACACAACGACGCCTGTCAGTATCTATCTAAGACTACGTGATACATTTCCCAATAGTCTCTTGTTGGAAAGCTCGGAATATCACAGTCGGGACAATAATATCAGCTATATCTGTTGCCAGCCCATAGCAGGCATCACACTGGATCAGGATACCTTGCAGATCGCTTACCCCGGAGAGCAAAAAATATACAAAAAAGCCAGTGAAATAGATCTACGTAAAGAGGTTTCAGATTTTAGGAAAACATTTCACAGTGATGGAATCCCCGGTGTAAATGTGATTTCAAACGGTCTTTTCGGCTATTTCACATTCGATACGGTCGCATATTTCGAAGACATCACGCTGACGGCCAAGGTGGAAGAGAGTCGAGCCATTCCTTTTCTACAATACCATATCTACAAGTATGTCATTGCGATAGACCATTTCAGAAACCAGCTGTATATCTTCGAAAACCTGTTGGAAAACGAAGAAAGTGAACTGGAACGCATGGAGTATCTGATCCAAAACAAGAATTTCCCCGAATATTCCTTTCAGGTCAAAGGCGAAGAAACTTCCAATATGTCGGACAGTGACTTTCGTAACCTGGTCGTCAAGATGAAAGAGCATATCCAACGTGGGGATGTATTTCAGATCGTACCATCAAGAGGCTTTGCTACAGCCTTTGCTGGTGATGAGTTCAATGTATACCGTGCCCTGCGGTCCGTTAATCCTTCGCCCTACCTATTCTATTTTGACTACGGGGACTTCAAGTTATTCGGTTCGTCTCCGGAAGCACAGTTAACCATCAAAAAAAACGAAGCAACCATTTATCCTATTGCAGGAACATTCAAACGTACGGGAAATCTGGAAGAAGACGAAAAAATAGCCGAAGCCCTTAAAAACGATCCAAAAGAATCAGCCGAACATGTCATGCTCGTCGATCTTGCCCGAAACGACCTAAGCCGGCATTGTACCGATGTACAGGTCAAATCCTATAAGGAAGCTCAATATTACTCGCACATTATACATTTGGTATCCAAAGTCTCGGGACAGTTGCATGCCGATGCCAATCCATTCGATGTCGTCGGGGACACCTTTCCGGCCGGGACACTATCCGGAGCCCCCAAGCATATGGCCCTGACCTTGATCGACCGTTACGAAGGGCTTCAGCGCTCTTTCTATTCCGGGGCATTAGGCTACATGGGTTTCAACGGAGATTTTAACCATGCTATCATGATACGTTCCTTTTTAAGCAAACAAAGTGTATTGCATTACCAAGCGGGAGCAGGTATCGTATTGGACTCGGATCCGGAAAAAGAACTACAGGAAGTCAACAATAAGATTGCCGCATTGCGCAAGGCATTGGAAATAGCACAGGAGATATGATACGACCATTGGAATACTGCCTTACATTACCTCACCTAGAGGCCTCGATAGCCACGATAGACCAACGTATTTTAGAATTGTTGGACTTGAGGGAGAAATATGACAATCAAGCAAAAAGTTTGCAACAGGAAAACGAAAAAATAGAATTTAAGAAAAAAACGTCATTTCGATAAGGAGGTACGACGAAGAGAAATCTATGGACATATAGCGCGTTAATTTCCTTTTCATTCATAGATTTCTCTCTTCGTTCGAAATGACGACAAACTAACTACCTCTAATTCAGCACAAACATCAAAGAAAAAGAATTAGAAAGCACCGATGAGCAAAACTAAAATATTAGTAATCGACAATTACGATTCATTTACTTACAATCTGGTACATCTCCTACAAGAATTGGGAGAAGATTATGAAGTCGTCCGAAACGACAAATTCACATTGGATTATGTGGACGATTTTGACAAGATCCTTCTATCGCCCGGCCCCGGCATCCCCGAGGAAGCAGGGTTGCTGATGGACGTCATACGTACCTATGCCCCCACAAAAAGTATTTTGGGGATATGCCTTGGCCAACAGGCTATTGCAGAAGTTTTTGGAGGAACACTCTTCAATATGCCCAAACCCTTACATGGCGTAGCGACAGACATTATCATCACGGACGATACAGAAAAGTTGTTTCAAGATTTTCCCCGCAATTCCAAGATCGGCCGTTACCATTCTTGGGCGGTAGAAAAGAATACCCTTCCCGATACATTAAAAATCACAGCTCTCGACCCCGATGGCATCATCATGGCCTTGTCACATACGATATACGATGTACGCAGTGTACAATTCCATCCCGAATCGGTGTTGACGGATAATGGGAAGAAGTTAATAGAAAACTGGTTGAAATAAATTTGAAGATGGGGTAATTTGGAGATGAGAAAATGATTTAATTTCAAAGTCTTACATCTTTTTTAAGATAGACAGTGTATCTAAATACTTTGTACTAAATACTATAAAATGACTATACTCGATAAAATCGTAGAAAAGAAAAAACAAGAGGTTGCTGAAGCCAAAGCTCAGGTTTCTCTTGCTGAACTGGAACAATATCCTCTATTCGGGCGTACCTGCTATTCATTGAAAGACAGTATCCTCGACCCGCAGAAAACAGGTATTATCGCCGAGTACAAACGAGCTTCTCCTTCAAAAGGGCTGATCAACGGAACTTCTACCGTGCAAGATGTCGTGTTGGGCTATCAAAATGCCGGAGCGGCGGCCATCTCGGTGCTGACTGATCCGGATTTCTTTCAAGGAAGCCTAGCCGATCTGACTGCCGCTCGGGAGGCATTGACCATTCCCCTGCTCCGTAAGGAATTTATTGTAGATACGTATCAGATTGCCGAAGCAAAGGCTTACGGAGCCGACATTATTTTGTTGATTGCGGCCTGTTTGACAGAGGAGGAGGTCGAATCCTTTTCACAGTATGCCAAGTCTCTGGGGCTGAATGTCCTGCTCGAAGTACACAACGAAGAGGAACTGCACCGCAGTATCTTTGACAGCATTGATGCTATCGGTGTCAACAACCGCAATCTCAAAGACTTCAGCGTGTCCTTAGCACACTCCCACGATCTGGTCGATCAGATTCCGGATCGGTTTATCAAAGTTTCCGAAAGTGGCATTTCAGATCCTTCAACTATCCGCGATCTGAAAGAAAGAGGGTTCCAAGGTTTTTTGATCGGTGAAAACTTTATGAAAACAGGGGATCCGGGAGCGGCTATGGAGGAGTTTGTACAACAGCTTTAACTATATATGATTCCTTATTCATAGTGTCCCCTAAGTGAGTAGACATACAACTTGTCTTCCTGCACGTGATAAATATAACGATGCTCCTTCGTGATTCTTCTTGACCATTTAGGAGCAAGGTTGTATTTAAGTGCTTCAGGCTTACCTATACCTGAGTAGGGCTTATCCAAAATTGCTCTTGTGAGTTCAGCTATTTTTTTGAGAACAGCTCTATTTCCTGTTTTTACCCAATATGCAAGGTCCTCATCAGCCTTTGGAAGATAGATTATTTCCAAAGCTATCAAGCTCTTCCAAGGTTACAACCCTTCCTTTTCCGTTTTTGAGATCTTCATCGCCCTGTTGGATTTTTTCAACAAATTCCGGATTATAAGGGTTTTCTCCTTTAGTCAACTCAAATTTTATCTTCAACGCCTTCATAACAGCCTTTAATGCTTCTATTTGGGAAGTATCATCCGTATATGCTGTGATATTTATTGCTTTCATCTGTTCTTTTTTTAACTCCCTAATCGCTGTCTTATACAAAGTTACAAATTTTATGTGAAGAGACTTAACGTTTAAAACTTTTTCAAGACAACTGGTCTCACCATGGGGTGTCCGAAAAGGTCTGAGAACTTATACCTGGTCATCATTTCGGACAGCCTTCTGTTTAGGTTTCGGCAAATAGTCGTACCTTTGCAAAATGTCCATAAAGATTGGCGATAAGATTGATCTGGGAGAGTTTCCATTGCTGTTGGCTCCGATGGAGGATGTCAGCGATCCACCATTTCGTTACGTATGCAAACAAAATGGTGTGGATCTGATGTATACGGAGTTTATCTCGTCTGAGGGGTTGATCCGTGATGCGGCTAAATCCCTCCAAAAATTAGACATTTTCGAATACGAAAGACCGATAGGCATACAGATCTTCGGAGGAGATATCGAACACATGCGCCAATCTGCCGAAATATGTTCAAGAGCAAACCCAGATCTGATCGACATCAACTACGGTTGTCCGGTCAAAAAAGTAGTTTGCAAAGGCGCCGGATCCTCCTTGCTACAAGATATAGACAAGATGGTCGCTATGACCAAAGCTGTGGTCAATGCTACGCACCTCCCCGTGACGGTCAAGACGAGGCTAGGTTGGGATGACAACACAAAGAACGTCTACGAAGTAGCCGAAAGGTTGCAGGATGTAGGTATCAAAGCACTGTCCATACATGGACGCACACGTGCACAGCTGTACAAAGGCCAGGCCGATTGGACAATGATCCGCGACGTGAAACGCAATCCCCGGATCAAAATTCCGATTTTTGGCAACGGTGATGTCGATTCGGTCGAAAAAGCTGCCGCATGGCGTCAGGAATACGAAGTCGACGGCATTATGATCGGCCGTGCTTCTATCGGTTATCCATGGATATTCCGGGAGATCAAGCATTTTTTTGAGACCGGACAACGTCTCGAAGGCCCTACTATTGCCGAACGTGTGGAAGTATGCCGTACCCACCTCATCAAATCTATTGAATGGAAGGGAGACAAAACCGGTATTTTCGAGATGCGCAGGCATTACGCCAATTACTTCAAAGGTATCCCCAATTTTAAGGAATACCGCATGAAGTTAGTAAGCCTTTCATCCTATACGGAAATATTGGAGGCACTGGAAGAAATCAAATACAATTTTGCGGAAGAAGCTGTTTAAGCTTAAAACTTATACCCTACACCGAGCATCCATTTTCCGACCAGGGGTTCATTCGGGCCATCGTAGAAAAGCCTTCGCCCTACACCACCGCCTATTTCGAAGATGATATTTTTCTTCAAGACCCATTTACCGCCCATGCCTACACCAAAACCAAACGTCGTCTCGCGTGTAGAAGGTGTATTTTCCTTCTCAAAGGACTCCTCATACTCTTCACTGCTCGTAATCGGAAAAAACGCTTCCAGAAAAAAGCCACTCGCATATCGCTGTCCCAGGTACATCCGGGCATAAGGGGAGATCTGCACAATCTCATCCATGGCCCCAAGTCCCAAAAGCGCATGTACACCCACACCGTAATCTGCATTCAAGATCCGTTCATAGGAAGCATTCAATGCAGGTGCAGCAATCAAAAAGATAGGGTCAATAAGCACATCGTTCTTTCTTTCATACGAAACAGTACGGGTTGAATCCTGGGCAAAGAGTGCCCCTGAAATACATAGTAAACAAATTAAAAGTAAATTTTTTCTCATCCTACAAATATATAAGTTTATCCTGCTATAACGGCTCCAAGAAGCTCAGCGCTACAGGGTAAATGTCTGCCTGTCCGGTAGGCAGGCATCTTATTTTTTATTGATGGTATAAAGGGAGGTTTTCTTTATCACTTTCATACCGCTCAATGGCCGCGGAGGCCTAGTCCTTGGAAGCACCCAAGGACCAAGGTGCTGTGTCCAATCAATGTGGTCTGTCGCACAGGCTTCCGCTCACGACAGCCATACCGTCAAGGCTGGGAAGAATTCCGAAGCTAGGGTGGGGCTTCGGAAATATCCCCTAGGCCTTGGCCTACCCACCGCCCCCGGTATCTCCTGTCGTCTGCCACCACTTGTGATTGGACGGGATACGTTCTACATCGGATAGCTTATCCTTGCATGTAATGTACTGATGTGCAGGTAAAGCAAATCCGTATTAGATGACGAACCGTCCATTTCACCGGCATCGGGAGGGATAGCCCTGCAACGGGAGGCTGTGCGGCGGGATGCCCCTAGCTCCGTTCAGTTTTGTCGAAGGGTTGCCGGGGAATGGCCCTAGGGAGACAAAACCAAGGGCAGCAGTTGCAGGGTTATTGAGCGAGGGCCTCTGTGACAAGATGCATTGAAATGGACAAGCCTTTTGGTGACTTTTGGGCTTCAAAAGTCACGAGGCCGTCCGCCGGAGAGGACGGAGAGGATATGGGCAGGAAACGACAACAAAATGTATCTAAAATAAACCTCCGTTTTAATCCCACATCATTTTATTACAAAAAAACAATTTTGATGCGTTCACCCTACACAACGCCACAGCCCTTAAGTTTATTTTCCTTTCTTCACCAAGAAGGTGCGGATAAATTTTCTTTCTGCAAAAAGAATAATGATACACAACGCTAGCAACAAGACATTGCCTATCCAAAAATTGCTATCAAACACAAAGAAGCTGATCAACGAAACTGCCAATCCTCCAATAAGATAGGCTCCTATTTTCAAAAACCGATAAGGGATTGGATAATATTTCTGTCCCCAAAACGCAGATAAACCGACCATAACCAGATAGACAATACTTGTGGAAGCCACTGCTCCCACATAAGAATAGCGTGGGATAAGGAGGACATTCAATACGATTGTCAACAAGGCCCCTACACCGGAAATATACAATCCATATTGGGTCTGATCCGTCAGCTTGTACCATACAGACAGGTTCATATATATACCCAACAGCACATAATTGAACAGAATGACCGGCACCACCTTAAGCCCCGACCAGTACACCCCCGGATCTGCTTCATTACCTTTGATAAAATATTTAAGCCAGTCCAGATTGACTGTCATACCTACCATGACCAATACCATCAGCAGTACAAAATATTCCATAATTCGGGCATAGGTTCTCGGCGCGTCCTCCTGCTTGGCATAGGAAAAGAAAAAAGGTTCCGCTCCCAACCGAAAGGCCGTCACGAACAAATTCAAAAACACGGCAATCTTGGTCACGGCACCATAAATACCAAGTTCAATCTTACCTTGATCTCCCGGCAATAGCTTCGGAAAAAACATCTTGTCGAGATTCTCGTTGATAATAAACGAAATATTAGCCACCAAAATCGGGAAACTATATCTCAGCATGGATATCATCAGAGCCTTGTCCATCCGTAGTCGGAAGGTCAGTATCTCCGGTAACAGCAACAACAGGGTCACACTGCTGGCCAATAAATTGGAAAGAAACACATAGCCTAGCCACCCCTCTATAAACCACCCCTCCGCAAACCTGGCCCAAAAAGGTGAAGTGTGTACCCAAGACGGCAAGAATACAATTAAAAACAAATTGGCAAAGACCGTAATAAAGATATTGATAAACTTGAGATAGCTATACCGGATAGGTCTACCGTGAGCCCGCAGCATAGCAAAAGGCACTACGGCCAGTGCGTCAGCAACCAATATCAACACAAAATACTTGATATACTTTACATAATCATCTATGGGGTCGCCATCTGCAAACCATAGGGCGAGTGGTCGGGTAAACAAGAATACGGTCAATAGCAGCAGTGACGAGGTCAGCAGTGTGACCACGAAACTATTGTTATAAACCTTTCTCTTATCCTTTTCTTCTACCTTTTGCAGGTAGCGGAAAAAAGTAGTCTCCATCCCAAATGCCAATAAGGCATTGAGCATGGAAACCCACGCATAAAAATTGGAATAAACCCCGTAAACACCTGCATTTTTGAACTTGTCCAGGTATATCGGGGTCATCAAAAAACCCAGCATCCGTGATACTATGGTCGTAAATCCATATATCACCGTATCGCCTACAAATTTTCTTATACTTGACACCCCCAGAAGTTATTTAACGAATCCTTTTACGGACTTCAAAATTCTTAAAACCTCGTACGATCTTCTCTTCGGTATAATCCACCGCTTCTACTTCTGCTCGCTCGGGGCCCTCCTTACAAAAATCCAACAAAGCCTCCAATCCAAAATCATCCCCTTCGGCCTCTATATAGACCGAACCATCATCTGCATTCATCACAAAACCCTTAATGCCCAACTGGTCAGCGACAGCTTTGGTCGTCAATCGAAAATACACACCCTGTACCTTTCCCCTGACTCGGATATTCCAATGTTTCATGCAAGCAAATGTAATCAATTTATTAGGGGAACTTTTCCAAAGTTTGAACTTTGGAAAAGTTTTGTCTAAACAATACGCTCGACTTTAACATCCTCTGTCAAGTGAAGCTGCTTCATATTTTTGAGCAACACCAGGCCCGGAGTCTTCCCGACTTCCAAAGATCCCAATTGATCTCCCATACCCAAGGCTTTTGCGCCATTGAGTGTAGCCCATTGCATGGTCTTGACAAAATCCAGTTCAGGATAATGCTGGTGCAACACTTTCAATTCTTCCAGAATATCCAGCGTATCATTGGATGCTAGACTGTCCGTACCGATAATGATATCCGCACCGTGATTTATGACGGACAACCTAGGTAGCGTATCCTCAATATACAGATTAGCCTTGGGACAAATACACAACGCAACATTTCGCCGCGTCCGAAGTGCAAAATCAATGTCTTTCACTGTCGTATAGGTATTATGCACCAATATCACCCTGTTGGTGGAGGGGAGATAGGGAAGGAAATATTGCAGAGAAGCCCGGGCCTGTGGTTTAAAATGGGATATATCTACTCCTATTTCTTTATAAAATCTTATAAAATCCCCTTTTGCATACCGGAACAATATATTCTCCTCTTCACTCTCCTGATTGTGTATACTGATGATATTTCTTTCAGACACGGATTTTTTAAAAGCTGTCAGCATAGACTTTGAGCAGGAATAAGGTGCATGCAATGTGATAGACGAATGGAGATGGTCAAAATAAAATTCGATTTCTTTTGCTTCATCTATTTTTTGTCCGACAACCTCTTCCTGCAATCCGATGATCTCTACAAACGTATGGTACTGTATTTTACTTTTTTCTTTGATGTTGGCAGACAGCGCGGTATTCACATGATCACCGACTGCCTGTATCCCATTGTTGTACATCATCTCATCTGCCTTCTTCATGGCCTTTTCAATTTCTTCCTCACCAGCCGTCGGATTGCGATGACGCATCACGTACAGAAGAAAATCCACCAATCCCTGCTTTTCGGGTACATGCCCTTTGAGATAAGATAGCTCAAGATGGCAATGTCCATTGATAAAACCGGGCACCAATACTCCTGACAGCTTACGCACTTCTGCTTCTATCGGAGCCTCATCACTATTATACACTCCTTTGATCACACCGTCTTGATCGATCGCTACAACACCATTTCGTATCGGTGGCGAGGAGATAGGCAAGACATAATCTGCTGAAAAATACTTTAACATTCTCTCTATATTATAACACTTATCCAAACACTGTATTTTATACAAAATACCAAAATATCCCTAATTATTAAATTAAATACTGCAAAAAAGATTCCAAACTAAATTCAGCCCGAGTTAATTTATTTTAAATCGTGGTAAATAATAGAGTAAGACTTCCGGAATTTTAGAAGGTTTAGAAGTCTTTCAACCAAATACTTTTTTATAATTAAAAAATCAACTATCTTTGCGGCATCGATTAGGGGTGCCTTGTCTTCGGACACAAAAAAAGGCTGAGATTATACCCTGTTCCACCCGTGGTGGAACGTACCTGATCTGGATAATGCCAGCGTAGGGAGAGGGCGGTTAAATAAGTGCTACTGTGACCCCTTGCAGTAGTTGTGTTTAACTCAAATTAATTATTTTTTTATGTTAAAGCATGTTTGTGCTACATGGGCTATGTGCCTACTCGCGTTGCTAGGCTTCGCACAAAACAGTCTGTCCATCCGCGTATTGGACAACCAAAAGAATCCATTGGCAGGAGCCAATGTTACTGTCAACTCCACCACTAACCTCACGGACGCAGACGGAAACGCCTCCTTTCAAAACCTGGAAAACAAAACCTATACCGCTACGGTATCTTTTGTAGGGTACAGGACAAACAGCACCAGGTTCAATCCCTCCCGGGCCGGTCAGATCACGGTCTTACTGACCCCGACCCACATCGAGGTCGAAGATGTATTCGTCTATGCCACCCGTGCCAAAGAAAATTCGGCTACTACGTTCAAAAATATCAACAAAGAGGATATCCGCAAGGCCAATCTGGGACAGGATATCCCCTACCTGCTCGACCAAACGCCGGGTGTCGTGATCGGATCGGACGCCGGAGCCGGCATCGGATACACCAACATGACCATACGAGGCTCAGACAATCAACGCATCAACGTAACACTGAACGGCATCCCCCTCAATAATGCCGAGAGCATGGGGTCATTTTTTGTCAATCTCCCCGACTTTGCATCCAGTGTGGAGAGTATTCAGATACAGCGTGGCATAGGTACATCAACCAATGGTGCTGTAGCATTTGGAGCCTCGCTAAATATCCAGACCGATGCCTTGGAAACATCCCCGTATGCCGAACTCAACAATTCTTTCGGTTCGTTCAATTCATGGAAAAATACCATAAAAGCAGGTACGGGCCTCATCAACGGAAAATATGCGTTCAATACCCGGCTTTCGAGAATAGCTTCTGATGGCTACGTCGAAAGAGCCTCCTCAGATCTAAAATCATTTTATGTGGACGGAGGATTGTACACCGAGAAACAGACCTTGAAAGCGACTGTGTTCTCCGGAAAAGAAAAAACTTACCAAGCTTGGTATGGCACTCCGGAACCTTTGATTACGGGCAATAAAGATGAGGCCATCCGTTATGCAAACGAAGCTTTCTGGCTATTCAGCGGCCCTGAATACGAACGTTTGATCAACGGTGACCGCAAATATAATTATTACACATACGACAACCAGACAGACAACTATACACAGACACATTCGCATTTACACTATACAAATCATATAAGCGAAAAATTCAGTCTGAATACCGCTCTCCATTATACAAGAGGTGCCGGATATTACGAAGAATACCGCGAAGGCGATGATTTTGCTGACTACAGCCTGCCTAATGTTACCCTTGGAGGCGAGGAGGTAGAAAGCACTGATATCGTCCGGAGGCGCTGGCTGGACAATCATTTTTACGGGCTGACCTACGCCTTGAACTATACACCGTCAAATAAATTAAATTTTATAGTCGGAGGAGCTTACAATCAATATGATGGCAAGCACTACGGCGAGATCATCTGGGCAAAACATGCCTCCACGAGCAACCTTGGAGACAAGTATTATCTGAATAATGCGGACAAGAAAGACTTCAATATCTACGGAAAGGCCGATTACAAAACCGACAAATGGCTGCTGAACTTAGATTTGCAATACCGACGGATCGACTATGAAGGCCAAGGGCCGGATGATGAAATATTGGACGACGGAAGTCGTCGAGTCTTGAACTTCCAGGACAAACTAAATTTCTTCAACCCAAAAATCGGTGCGACCTACTTTATCAATCCACAATCTAATGTTTACATATCCTACGCCCACGCAAGCAAGGAACCTGTACGTAAAGACTACGTTGAAAATCCGCTGAACGAGTTCCCACGTCCGGAGAAGATGCAGGATATCGAAGCTGGATACCGTTTCAAAAACGAACGCTTCAACATAGGAGCAAATGCCTACGCTATGCTTTACAAAGACCAACTCATACAAACAGGAGCTTTGAATGATGTAGGTGGCACGATCAGACAGAACGTAGAGGACAGCTATCGTATCGGCCTAGAGCTAGATGGTGCATGGAATATAACCTCCAAGTTCACTTGGAAAGCAACCGCAGTTGTCAGCGAGAATAAAATCAAGAATTTTAAAGAATTTGTGACGATAGATTGGGACAATAACAACTTACAGGAGTTCAATTACGGTAAGACAAATATTGCCATGTCTGCAAGTACTATTTTCTCCAATGATTTTACTTACAGGCCTGTTGAATCCTTGGCTTTCAGCCTGACCAGCAAGTACATTTCTCGCCTGTACCTGGACAATACATCGGCAACCGAAAGAAGTATTGATCCATCGTTTGTCAATAATTTTAGAGCACTTTATACCGTCAGCTTACTTGGTATAGAGCAGGTAGATTTCAATCTTGCCGTAAATAATATCTTCGATGCAAAATACCAAACAAACGGTTATACGTTTGGCACTATGGTCTCCGGAGAGCGCATGTATTACAATTTTTATCATCCGCAAGCGGGAACAAATTTCTTGCTGGGCTTGAATATTAGATTTTAATACTCTTTCATTAAGTTGATATATCTCACCAACCCTACAGGCTTTCGAAAGCCTGTAGGGTTTTATTTTGCCTTTTCCATTTTTACTTTTTACTTTTATTGCATGCGAGCAGTCATACAACGGGTATCCCAAGCCTCCTGCACGGTAGACGGCCGGGTGACAGGAGCCATAGAACAAGGTCTACTTGTCCTATTAGGAGTAGAGGATATTGACACAGAAGAAGATATGAAATGGCTAAGTCAAAAACTTATCAACTTGCGTATCTTTTCAGATGAAAACGGATTGATGAACAAATCCGTTCAGGACATTGGTGGCAATATACTGCTGATATCCCAATTCACCCTCTTTGCACAGACAAAAAAAGGCAACAGGCCCTCGTTTATCCGTGCAGCCAAGCCCGACAAAGCCAAGCCTATGTACGAACAAATGGGCAAATACCTCTCGGTGCTCCTTGGTAAAAAAGTACAATTGGGTATATTTGGCGGAGACATGAAAATAGACTTGCGAAATGATGGCCCCGTAACGATCATTATGAACACACAGGATAAGGATAATTTTTAGTGGTCAGTAGTCAGTTACCAGTGATCAGTAAATTTAGAAAGCTTATACTAAACTAATAGATATGATACAAAAATTTGAAGATCTTATTGCATGGCAAAAAGCACAAGATATAGCTGTAGATGTATACGCTTCATTCAAAGAGTTAAAAGACCGGAGTTTTAAAGATCAAATAGGTCGTGCGGCAATTTCAATTTCCAACAATATAGCGGAAGGGTTTGACCGACAGAGCAAAAAGAATTTATTAGATTTCTATATATTTCCTTGGGCTCTACTAGCGAGGTGAAGTCCATGCTCTATTTAGCCAAAAGATTAAACTATCTAAACACAACTGATATGGATAAGCTTCATGCGCAAAGTGTAGAAGTGTCCAAGGTTATCACAGGACTGATTAAGTCTTTGCAATCTCTCGACAACTGAACACTGATTACTGAACACTGACAACTTAAAACTATGACCATAAAAGAAGCCCAAGAAATCGTCGATAAATGGATCACCACTACCGGAGTCCGATATTTCAACGAACTGACCAACACGGCCATGCTGATGGAAGAAGTCGGCGAAGTCGCCCGCATCATGGCACGCCAATACGGCGAACAATCGTTCAAAAAATCTGACAAAGAAGTCAATCTGGCCGATGAAATGGCCGATGTGTTATTTGTATTGATCTGTTTGGCCAATCAAACTGGCATAGACCTTACCGAAGCGTTGGAAAAAAACCTGGACAAAAAGAATATGCGTGATGCCAATCGGCACAAAGACAATAAAAAACTGCGATAACAAATCGCATTACCCTTAGGAAATTAAAAAAAACTTTTCACAATTATGATAAAAAAATTTCTTCAGCTGAGCCTGATCGCTTTTATTTTGCTGTCTTGCAACAATCCCAAAGAGCAGCAACATATATCCACAGATGAATTTGAAAATGGAGCCGTCGTTACAGCCCATCCATTGGCTTCCCAAGTCGGGGTAGACATCCTCAAAAAAGGTGGAAATGCCATAGATGCGGCCATTGCGGTCAAATTTTCCCTTGCCGTCGTCTATCCCAATGCCGGGAATCTCGGAGGTGGAGGCTTTATGGTATATAGAGATAGTGCCGGAAATGTCACATCCCTCGATTTTCGGGAGAAAGCACCGGGCAAAGCCCATAAGGATATGTATCTGGACAAAGACGGTGATGCTATTACCGACCTAAGCTTGTATGGTCAATTGGCCGCAGGTGTTCCTGGGGCAGTAGCAGGCATGGAAGCGGCACACAAAAAATACGGAACACTCCCTTGGAAAGACCTATTGCAACCCGCCATCGATTTAGCTGTCGGTGGATTTGAGATCACGCAACAACAAGCCGAAGAGTTCAATCATTACAAAGAGGATTTTATCAAATTCAATCCCAAAGGAGCTGCAATTATCAAAGATAATGCTTGGAAAGCCGGAGACGTGTTTGTCCAAAAGGAACTGGCCGAAACCTTACAACGTATTGCCGAACAAGGGCGCGATGGCTTTTACAAAGGTACAACAGCAGATTTCATCGTCGCGGAGATGAACAGTGGAAATGGGATCATTACCCATCAAGACCTTGCTGACTACGAGGCTGTATGGCGTGAACCCATTGTCGGCAATTACAAACAGTACAAAATCATTTCCATGCCTCCTCCATCCAGTGGAGGTATAGCTGTATTGGCCCTATTGCAATCTATACAAAACTATCCATTAGCCACATGGGGCTTTCAGTCGGACAGCACCGTGCGGGCAATGGTCGAAGCCGAACGCAGAGTGTACGCCGACAGGGCTACACATTTAGGCGATCCCGATTTTTACAATGTTCCCGTCGCTCATTTGACCGATGCACAATTCAATCAAGAGAGGATGTCCAAGATTTCTCTGCATAAGGCTACCCCAAGCGAACAGGTAAAAGCCGCGAAATTTCCGGGATACGAATCGGAGGAAACAACACACTTCTGCATCGTAGACAAGAATAGAAATGCGGTATCATTGACCACCACGATCAACGGCTCCTATGGGTCACTTGTGTGGGTACATGGGGCAGGATTTCTGCTCAACAACGAGATGGACGACTTTTCCGTAAAGCCAGGCACACCAAATTTGTATGGTCTTCTGGGCGGCAAAGCCAATGCCATTGAACCGGGCAAAAGAATGTTGAGCGCCATGTCACCTACTATCGTCGAGGAAGATGGCAAGTTGAAGATGGTGGTTGGCACGCCGGGTGGATCCACAATCATCACCTCTGTCTTCCAAACAATCTTGAATGTATTGGAATTTGGTATGAGTGCTCAGGAATCAGTATCAGCTCCACGCTTTCATCATCAATGGAAACCAGATCGTATAGATGTCGAAGAAGGTGCGATCAACGAATCAATCCGTCAGAATCTTGAAAAGGATAGTTATCAAATACATAAACGAGGAGCCATAGGCCGCGTAGAAAATATTCTGGTACTGCCAAATGGTAGACTACAGACCGGAGCAGACCCGAGAGGGGACGATAAAGCGCTGGGATATTAAACAAAAAAGCACCTTTACGGTGCTTTTTTGTTTTTTTATTGCAACTTTTGATGGGTTCTCCACCAAAGATCCGGCATCTCACCTCCTACTGCCAATTGATAATCTTCATAACGGCAAGGAACCAAATAATAGCGTTCATTGACAGATTTTGTACCAAAGTAAGGCACCTGCATCCACCATCTATCCGATTTTTTGCTTTTGACAAATACCAGCTCGTGGTCTTCATTTTCCAAGGGTGTACGATAAATGATATAGGCCGATTTCGGATAGAGTGGCATATCTTGTTTTCGTTGGTAATAACCATCGACAAAACACCAAATCATTTGAGCCACCAACATAGCCGTATGCTCCATCGGATCATACGTCGGATTGAACTCATAAAAACCGATCGAGCTACACTTGTCCGACATACCTGCGTAGCGGGCCAGCTGACAAGCCTCATCGCCATATAAACCGTTTGGCTGTGCATTTGCATTGCCCGGAGCTTCCGAAGCCCGAACAGCACCTATATCAAAACTCACCATATCGGCCCCACGTATCACCGGTTCTGCCTGATCCAGGCGACCCGATATTGCTCCTATACGCTGTGTGGTAAAAAAAAGCTTATCGTACATATTGATCGATTCCTTACTGACCAAATACGTCTGGTAGGCCATATTGCTCAGATTGAACAGGTAGTCCGGTTCATGCAGGATGATCTTGTTCAGATAAGTCTGTGAATCCAATGTAGTTCCGTCGTCATTGTCCTGATCCAGATCAAACCGTGAATCTATGACCGTCAATTCCACACGTTGTTCCAGGTTCTCGTACCCTCTATATTGTGCATACGTCAGATCCTGTCCACCACCCACGATGATAGGGACAATCCCCTGCTTGACCAACTCTTCTACCACCAGTCGCAATGCGGCATACGTATCGGTAGTCTGTTCGCCGGCTTTGATATTACCCAGATCCACCATACGCACAGTATAGTCTCCTTGATAAAGATTGTACAAATGCTTGCGAACAGCATCCGGTGCCTTTGCCGTCCCTTTATTACCTATAGCTGCCCGATCTTCTTCTACCCCGACAATAGCTAGGTTTGGCTTATGCTCTTCGTCCCACGACGGAAATTCGGAAAAAAAAGCAGTGATGATCTTGCCAAACTGGGAATTATAGAACTCTCCACTCGAAGAATTGGCCTGAGGAACAGTAATAGGTGCAAAGAAATCTGATAAAGACATGGTGATAAGTAAAAAGTCAAAAACCTAAAAAAGGTGCATGGATAAAATTAAAAACACACAAAGATATCAATAATTAAAAATTAAATCTGTAGGGGCAAAAAATCTTTTGCCCCTACTAAGGTGTTACTTCTAACTTTGACTTTTATGGAAGAAAAAATAGATTATTTTTTCAGCAATAGATCACAGACTACCGGCAGATGATCCGATGGATATCTGCCCAACTCTCCATACTTGTCCATCAATACGGCATAGGTCAGGACCTGTATCTTGTCATTCACAAAAACGTAGTCTATCCTCGAGCCGGGATTTCCTTCAAATACACCTCCCGGAAAACCTGTACCGGTAGGTCCCGAACGAGGTGTTTCGGTCAGATCGTATGCATCTCCAAGCAAATTCTTCACCTCCTTGATCTGTGCTGTGGAAGGGTTTGAGTTTAGATCACCTGTACTGATGACGGGGAGATCATCCTTGACGATTTCCTTGATCTTTTGCACCATGACCGCCCCCGAATTGCGTTTGGCGGTCACATACCGCCAATAGAAATGGGACGTAAAAAAATAAAACTCCCTTTTACTGGCCTTATGCTTCATCCTTGCCCAAGTACAGATACGCGTGTCTGTAGCATCCCATCCTATGCTTGCCGTATCAGGTGTCTCGCTATACCAAAATACCCCATGATCAACTACCTCATATTGTGCTTTTTTGTATACAATAGATGCTGTATGATTCATTGAGGCCTTGCCTGCATACGGATATCCTACATAGTCGTACTGAGGTAGAAGTTCCATCAGTTCATCCATCTGCTTAAAATTGCCTTCCTGCGTACCGATCACATCTAACCCGTGACGACGAATCAAATCTGCCAACGGTTGTTTACGGATAGTCCAACCATTTCCTGTCTTTTCGTCTGCCGCGGCCGCATAGCGGATATTATAACTAGCCATCCTGACCGGAAGACCATTTTTTACCTTTGGTTTAAACACCTCTCCGGTAGCACCTGTATTCCGGCTATCGTTCGACCGCTCTGCTCCACCGATCCACCCACACGAGGAAAAACCTACCGATATAAGAAGCAAAAATATTTGAATATTTTTTCTCATCCTGCTTTTAAAGTACAACTTTTATTGCATATCATCACGCAAAAACAGCATTTTATCTATCAGTCCATATTGATATGAAAAGCTTTCGGCCGAACCATTGTTTCTGTATACGTATTACCAAAACGATCCGTCACCTTTATTTCCAGAGAAGTATCAGGAGCAGAAGCTTTTATTCTAAAAAAATGTGGTGTATAATTTGCTGAAGCATATCCATATACTCTTTCCCCTTTATTGCTATACATAGCTTCATACGCCAATATCTTCAACGGATCGTGTGTCGATATTTTCGTATAAGGCAATAATAAACCGTTCTCCCTCACTTCCAACTTCCATTTTGGATCCCACGCCCAGATATTTATATAGACATAATTGTCAGTACTAGCATGGAAGTATTCTCTGGCTAGCTTTGTATCGAAGTTTGTCTTTATTTCAGGACTTGCATCCGGACAATATTTATCTGCAGTAATGTGTATCTGGTTTCTGTCGTAAGTCCTGAACTGCTTGTCCTTATTTAAATTGAGCCCTTTGTACACCCAAGATACTGTATCTCCCTTCATATCGAACACTTGGTACCCTCCCGGAGATCCATCATTGCAAATATGTCTGTCCGAATAACCAGAACGAGCCGTAAACCACCAACTGCCACTGACCGCAGCTATATTCCTCTCCAAGATATTTCCTATTTGAGCAGAATTGTTGACATGCGTATGGCCGGATAAGTAGTATACCTCTCTGTAGTCTGAGAATAGTCTGTTCAGTTCATCCCAATTCCCAGAAGAAAGGCTATAAGATTCTAAACCATTCCTTACTGTTTTCCTGAATGCCGGCACATGCAAGGCCAACACGATAGGGGTATTTTTGTCCACATAGGAGAGGTTTTTTTTAATCCAATCCAATTGATCCTTATCGACTTCGGAGACAATACCCCTCTTTTTGCCATCTCCCGGGTTGGTACAGGTCATATTATCTATCACGATGTAATGCACTGCGCCCAAGTTGAAGGAATAGTAGGCTGGTCCTAAATATTTTTTATATTCTTTTGCCGTATTCCAATCTCCTGCTTCTGTAGCAGAGTACTCGTGATTGCCCATTGTATGAAAAAAGGGCATATCCACTTCTTTCATCAAGGAGATATAATCGTTATATCCGAAAGAATCCCAGTAAATTTCCTCGACCATATCCCCTAAACTCAATCCATAGATAGGTTTACCCTGTGTCCTATGTTCCGTCACCAGCCTTTTCAATTCTGGCAACAGGAGGGACTTTGCTTGGGCAATATCGTTTTTACCTCTTTTATCCCCATCATTAATAAAATGCCCATCGGTCATTACCAATAATGTATGGTTGGTATTGTCCACTTTTGTAAGCTCAAAGTTTATTGTTTCGGATGTAGCAGCATTCTGTGTTGTGTGTTTGAAAAATGGAGTAACGATCCCTTCTCTTCCCACCGGTTCATAACCCGATGGTATGGAGATATAGACATACCCGTGAGCCTTGGACGAGGGCAATGTATAGTTGCCGTTCCTATCGGTGGTAGCAAATAAATATCCGTCTGTCACCACGACATTTTCTATCCCACCTCCATCTTGGACATACACTCGGCCTGATACGGTAGACTGCTGTGCACCTTGGGCTGATACATACGATAGTCCTGCGATATGCAACATAAGGATGCACATCAGCAAGGCAAGGCTTTTCTTCTTCACCATGTTTATATAGTTATTCATACTTAATCGGCATTGATATTAAACGTTTTCGGTCTGATCATACTCTCTGTATAGACATTGCCAAAGCGGTCTGTCACTTTGATATCCAGTGTAGACGTAGCATTGGAAGCCTTCACTCTGAAAAAATGTGTGGAGTTATTGGCAGAAGCATAGTCTTGTACGGACTGACGCTTATCAGTATAAACAGCTTCGTAAGCCAATATCTTCAGCGGATCATGAGTTGCTATGCGTGTATAAGGCAATACCTGTCCATTTTCCCTGACTTCAAGCTTCCATGCAGGATCCCAGGCCCAGATATTGATGTAGACATAATTGTCTGTGCTTGCCTGTGCATATTCACGAGCATAGGTAGTTTCAAACTGTGTTTTTCCGGCAGTGGTCCCGTTGGGACAGTACTTTGCTGCGGTCATGTGTATCTGGTTTCTATCGTATGTTCTGAACTGCTTATCCACAGGCTGTCCCAAACCTTTGTATTGCCAGGTGACTTTGTTACCTTCTATATCAAACAACTGGTATCCGCCGGGCGAACCATCGTTGCAGATGTGCCTATCGGAGTAACCCGACCGAGCTGTAAACCACCAGCTCCCACTCACGGCAGCGACATTACGCTCCATAATATTATTGATCTGAGCGGATTTGTTGATATGGGTATGCCCTGTCAGAAAATAGACCTCTGGGTAGTCTGCCAATATAGTCTGGAGTGCGCTACCATTACTGAGCGCGACACTATGGTTGACTGTCCCATTGGTCACCGTCTCATTAAAAATAGGTATATGGGCAGCTAACACGATAGGCGTACTCTTATTGACATAGGAAAGATCTTTCTTCAGCCACTCGAGCTGATCATTGTCGATCTCTCCTCTGACCTCCCTGGTGCTTCCATTTCCCGGATTGAGACATATCATATTGTCCAGCACAATATAGTGCACCTTGCCTAGATTGAATGAATAGTAAGTAGGCCCCAAATACTGCTTATAATCTTTGGCTGTTTCCCAATCGCCTGCTACTGTCACGGAATATTCGTGATTGCCCATCGTGTGAAAAAAAGGTATATCCACTTCTGCCATAAAATTCAGATAGTTGGTATAATGAAAGGTAGGCCAATAAATATCTTCGATCATATCTCCTAGACAAAGACCGTACAAGGGTTTTCCGGCATTTTTGTGCTCGGCTGCCAATGCTTTCAGCTCTGGCAGCAGTAGGGAAGAAGCCTGGGAGATATCATTTTTGCCAGAGTTGTCGCCATTGTTGATAAAATGGGCATCCGTCATGACCAAGAGGGTATAATCCGTATTATTGACCTCTTTCAGTTCAAAGTCTATCCTTTCTTCGGTATTTTTATCTTTCATTGTCCTCTTGAAGAATGGAGTAATGATATTTTCTCTTCCTATAGGTTCGTATCCCGAGGGTACCGAAAGATAGACGTATCCATGTTTTTTGTCCGACTTAAGATAATAATATCCATTAAAATCCGTTTTGGAAAACTCAAAACCATCGGTGACGATGACATTCGGAACACCCGATCCATTGCAGATGACTTTGCCCGTCAAGGTATATTCGAGTTTGGTATCCGGTGGCGTTTCCTTTGGCGGATCTGTACCTTTGGGAAGCTCTTCCACAGGTCCTTTCGTAGAACAGGCTATGAAAAACAACGACACGACGAATAATATGGCCCCCTTTGTCCATACATACATCTCTCCTCTTCTATCTTCTGTATTCATCTACTTTAGCTTTGTAGTAAGAGGGCATGCTTGTCTACTCAGACAAAGCATACCCTCAATATACTTTCATTTCTTATTTATTATATCGTATAGCACAATAATTCATGGTAGATACAGCGGTCGGAGCAGCCAGATTAGCTTCTGTCCGAAAGTCAAAATCCCGATAGCCTCCCCCAGCACTAGATAGCGGCGATTTTGCCCTTAGCCGTATATAAACAGCCGGTTTGCCCAACATCTCCAAAGGTAGCGGTATATTGATTTCTTTGAATGCATTCGACTGATGATTTTGTGTCGAGGCCCATACCGCAAAGTCAGGCACTGTATAGTCCGCAATATGTATCCAGTCATCGGCCAATCTGTCCGAATCATCGTGCAACGACCATTCTACAGCAAAATCCCGTGGAGATTTGATGGCAGAGTTCAACACGGAGACCTGCAAGGACAACTGATCTGTACTGATGCCTTGTGTTGAAAATCTGATCAACCAAGCTTCTCCTCTGTCTATATCCGTATCCCACCAAAATTTATTCGACCAAGCAGAGCCATAGTCACCACTCCCTACAAACCATCCTTTCCCAGTATTGTTTCCTTGGTTTTCATTGACCGGCAGAGGATTTCCATTTGGCAAGAAGCAACCATTCCCTCCGGTCAATGTACTGGTCGTCCCCATCGCCAATGCCGAATAGTCACGGGTGTTGTACGCTGTCAGACTATACTTAGGAGAAGTATGTGAAAGGACACCTGTTCCGTTTGTTGGGATAAGCTGTCCATTCACACGATAATAGTATTGCCACTCGACGATAAAGGCCGAAAAACCCTGTTCAAAATCTTGCCTAAAATCGATATCACTCTGCCGCTGATGCCGTAGTTGATAATCTCCGATATATCCATAGGTATCTTCATCATCTGTGTCTTCCCATTCATAGCGGGAATGTGGCTCGTGTACGACGACTCCTGACAATTGTCCCGATCCATAGGGAATGCGGGCCGGAGTGGTAAATGCGCCGGCACCTGCCCGACGATATGGACAAGCTGTGTTGGTAAACAAGTACAAACTTCCCCCTTTCATATCACGTACCAGTCTGACACTTTTACCCACACGGTATGCTCCGGTAATATAACCACTATTTCCTTCTTCGACCATGGACAAGGCTCCCTTTCGGATCGGAAACTCACAATCCTTCATCGTGACATACGTGTACACATCATCAGGTGTCAGGTCTCCGATATATTTCTCTTTTCTCACGATGTTTGCCTCACTACCCGAACTGGAGTTCAACAGATTCGCCAGAGAAACATTGGTCACCGTGTAACGCTCCGGTCCTCTGTCTATGGACTTCTCGATATGGGTATCCCGCAACAAGATTTCTACTTTGCTCCCAAATTCCAGGATATTTTCGTTTTCTTCGTTAAACATCAATTTGAAACCCCGGCTTCCGTCCAAGGACTGTACATAGGCTGTTTTCCTCGTGACGGTTCTATCCCAGCTCGTAGAAGTAATCTGTGGAGCATCACCTACATTTCCGGATGCTTGGTTACTGATGACCACACCTTCTATGTATACATCGTCCCGCACGGTATCGGTATCGAAATAGACACGTGCCTGATCAAAAGTGATCTGTTCGCCAAATTTTTCCTGTGCATTGGCTTGGGTAAGCAAGATTGATGTCGTCAATAACTGGCCCCATCCATCTACTATGGACAAGGTGATGGTAGCTCTACGCAATCTCGTTTGGTGCGTATTGGGCTGTGTGGTGAATCTCAACTCTCCATCACTTATCTGCATAGTCGTACCTATCCAATCTTTATCCTCGCTGCCTGCATAGTCAATCTTAACATTCAGATCCTGAATCGCCAAATTTGTTTCCAAGTCTACCGCAGTATTGCCCCCTGCGCCGGCACAGGTAGCCGATAGTTTCGAAAATTGTAAGAGATAATCCTCTGTTCCCTGCTGCTTGAGGTAGACTGTATCCCGCTTGTCCGAATTATCGGCCGAAAGCTGAAGTACGGTCATACGGGGAAAACCGGTATTTTGACTATATGTAAATTTTACTTTTGTATCACTGCTCACCTCGGTCTGGCTCAATTTGCCCCAACTGGCATCGTTGATAATATTCAGCAATATCCGTTGGTTTGCCAATACTTCTACCTCAACTTCACCGGCCTCTACCGGGAGGATATAAGTATTTTTATCTGCGCCAATCTCTATAGGATCGATATAGATACTATCGTCCAACTTACAGGACGAGAAGGACATCAACAGCATAAAAGCAGCCCATAAGCCAAATATACCGTATTTTATTTTTCCTGAATTCATAATCATTATATTTTACTTGTTATACTTGATCGACACAGTTCCTAGCCGTACATAAGTCGAAGCTGAAGCGGATACATTACCATAATTTTCATTAAATCCATCTGTACCCGTAAGACCTATACTGGATGACGGTACGATCTTGACAGAGACATTGGATTGGTTTGCGACATCGGACGGTAGCACGACATGCTGCTCACTCAAGCCCATCACAGAATATACAGGCAGTGTCGTCCACCATCCGATCGGACGTACAGTAAAGTCCGAACCATTGATCTTCTGATAGCTCCCTCCGTTGACCGCATATTCTACATGCCACGACGTTGGGAAATAATTCGTTGCACCTGCGGCCTGACCGCCTCCGGCTATGGTAAAGGAAAGATGAGCACGAGAGCCTATCCCTGAAGTCGAAAAATCGACAACAAAACCATTGCCTTTATTCGCGGTATAATTCCAATACACGCCCCTATATTCTATTGCCCCATAGACTATATAACCCTCTATATCAGAAGTCTGACCAGTAGGATTATTTGTTCCTGATGTAGTTCCGTTTTTAAAATAGACAAACGGAGAGTTAAAGTCAGGTCGTCTCTCTACGGTAGTGATGGTTTCGTGCTTAAGGATTGCGCCGCTATTATTACCATTGGCTATATCCGGGGTCCACTGTGCTTGCTTCGTATTCGTATTGTCGTCCCAATTCCATTCCACTAAGGTATTGGTAAGTCCCGTACTTTCGTCCCTACCCAGTGCGATGTCACTTTCCGCAAGTGGCCGAATCTGATAACGGCCGATATCACCGCCAACGGCATAACGAATCAATTTTTCATGCACCAAAATCCCTGAAACATTTCCTGCGCCCTTTGGAACCCCATTGCCTTGCAAACGCCGCCAAGGGAGCCGCATATTGAAAAGTATGTTCAGGGTCTCACCATTGGAGTTGACCACGCTCCTCGGTGCACAATCTACCCCTCGACTGCCAGAAGACCCAGCAATATTCGGAGTGCCGATACCGCCCCAAGTGTACCCATCGTGTACGTTGGTATAGGCTCCGTTCTTGACTGCCATCTCTACATTCGTCAGTGTAACGTAAGTATAAATATCCTTGTCTACCAACGATCCTAAAGCTTTTTGCTTAGGTTGTATGACTCCCGGGGTAACAGACATCACATTGCCTGCCGTAACATTTCTTAAGGTATAGCGTTCAGGATTTGATTCTTTCACAAGCACAGTGTTTTCTAATGACAACCGGACTTCCTGTGTACGTTCAAATACATTATCAGCCACAGCTACTGTTTTCAAACGTAAGCCATATTGTGCATCAGGACTTTGCAAGTAGACTGTTTTTTGCGTTTCTGTCCAATCTATAGCTGTCTGCGAATTACTGACCAAAGGGTTCAATGCCATGTTCAGATTCGCTTTATCACTGATGACGACACCAGAAAGCACTGTGTAGGGATCCGTGATGGTATATTCTCCCGTACTACCCAAGATCAATCCTCTCAATGTTTCAAAACTCAACACATTATACGAGTTGACAGTCTGTGTCACCTGATAAGTTGCCAACTGGGTTTCAGTACCGTCAAGAGCTATGGCTTTTATCCGAAGAATGGCTACACGTATCATCCCACTTTCATTCTTTGTCAATTTAAAAGAAAGTCCTTCTAGATCAAACGAAATATCCTGTGCCCAGTCAGTACCATTGGTATATACGACATCCGCCTTCAAAGCTGGTGTCGAATAAGACATGTTCGTTTGATAGGGTAACTTATAACTGTCCTCATCCAACATATATTCACCGCTATTTTCTTCTAGAGCCAGTGTGGGCACACCATTCGTTTGTTTTAAGATACACTGTGCCATCGTCTCTATACCATAGGCATCTGTATACACCAATTGGATCTGTGCTCTGCGATCACCACTCGATGTATTATCCAGCACATTGAAGAAAAGTCCTTCGCTGGTCACCCGATAATCTTTAATCCATTCTTCTTCGGACTCTTCACTATAGGTGATATTGACGACGATATTCTCCAGATCTGAACTGCTTTCCAAATTAGTACTCAATGGCAAACCAACAGGGTAAGCCTTTCCTACAATTTCAGCCTCGTCACTCACAAATGCCAACTGTGGAGTCAACGTCGTAGCCTGAATAAACTTGACTGTCTTGGTATGGGAGCCTGACTTCAAGACTACCGATATTGTTCTCGCTCCTCCGGTATTTTCCGTATACTTGAATTTAAATGCACCTGTTTTGTGCCCAGTGTTTTCTTCCAGCTCTGCCCAATTCACGTCTTTTTCCAAAGTTGCCGTCCAATCTCCGGTACTATAGACCATGACATTGGTCTCCCCTGCATCGGATTTCAACTCAACCAAGTCCTGATTGGTTGCTAGTGGCAACGACATCTCAAATTCTTTCTTGCAAGATAAAAAAATGCCCAGTAGAAAGAACAAAGTGGATAAATGTAATATCGTTGATTTCATATTCTGTTTTTTTATAGTTTGCTGCTTACAGTCCATATCGACTATATTCTTCATTGTCCAAAATATAACCTGACCGTATAACTTCAGTCAATGGTATCGGATAATACCTGTGACAGGGCTGCATCACATCTTTTATCCTATTATAATCCTGATACTCTCTTGTTTTTTGATACCATACATCCCACCTTACCAAATCATATTTACGCTGAAACTCACCGATCAACTCTCTTGCTCGCTCATTTCTGATCTCTTCCTGCAATTTGAAAAAAGTTGTATACCTATAATCAGGCAATCCTGCCCTATTCCTGGTCATGTTCAAATATTTACAAGCATTATCATAGTCCTTGAGTTCGGCATAGCTTTCGGCCAACATCAGGATGGCATCAGCATATCTGAATACTTTATAATTGTTACCATCTTGATTCAGGTAATAATCGGGGTTCCAAAACTTAGGCCCCATCCATGGCCGCCCTGTAGACGCTGGATTCCTGAACGGCTCCCCATTGTATTCCCAAGCCATATTGCTTTGTGCTCGGAGATCATTTCCTACCCTAGGCTGCAAACCTATATAGAAATAGGCATTCGGACGCATCGTACCTGCCCAAGTTGTCTTTTGATTACCCCACTCAGGAATATTCACGCCATCGTAAATCGTACCAGACTCTCTTGTTGGGTGTACCATTGCGGCCAAATTCCCGTTCACTTTAAGTCCTCCCTCAGACCAGATATGCTGTATCTCAAATATAGTTTCGGGCATATTCTTTTTTCTGAACCAATTGTCCTCGATATTATACTGACTTAAGTCTCCATACATATCCTCTATATTCAACAAAGCATCAATAGCTGTCTCCCAATCTTTGTTCCATTGGGCCAACTTGGCTATCAGATGCCAACCAAGTGCAGCACCCGACCTGTTGCCTGCCACCTCAGAAGCACGGATCTGATCCAACAAAGGGACATATCTCTGTAGCTCCTTGATAAGATATTCACGGGTGTCATATGCGGGCATACGTCCCAATTTCATTACTTCTTCCTGTATTTCTTCTGTCGCAACATCTATCGTGTAGAAAGGCACATCTCCAAAAGTACTGGTCAAGAACCAATAGTAATAGGCTCTCATAACCACCCCTTCTGCTTTCAACTGACCACGTGTCTCTTCATCTATACCAGGACATCTTTCGATTCCAGCTATTGCCGCATTGCTGCGCATCACTCCGAGGTAGCCTTGAGTCCACATATTCTGTCCAAAACGTGGACGGGCCGGCGTGATATCCATTTGAGCATCCTGATCTCCCGAAGCTACCCACATCAGATCCGAAGTACACTCTGTCACGATCATGTACTGATAGGTATAGATTGACAATAAAGGAGCATAGCAGGAATTTAACCCAGCTATACACTGTGCTTTTGTCTGATAAAAATTTTCACTGTCAATAAATGAATCCCTCTCCTCATCAAAATCACACGATACCGAGCCGAACAATACAGTAACGGCGATAATTATATGTCTTATTTGTTTTAACATCATCTTGGTATTGAATAGATTAATATTTTAATTGTAAACTAAATACTACTGTGCGAGCCTTAGGATAAGCTCCATTGTCGATACGTCGAAGTGTAGAACTTGTTCCGGCGGTAGTGACATCCGGGTCAAATCCATTATATTTTTTCCACAGATACAAGTTTTCGCCAGCGACAGTAAATGTGACATCACTAATGATATTTTTAGTCACCTTCTTTGTATTGAAGACATAACCTAAAGAAACATTCTTCAGACGTACGTAAGTCGCATCATGGACCATTCTACTGCTGATCAGGTTGTCTATATTACCTGCTCCGGGTAGATTGGAATTAGGATTCCGGATAGGGTGATAAGCATCCAGCATATAACGGTATTGATTAGTGCTAAACGATCCACTTCCCAACCACTGCTCAGAGATATTGTAGATCTTACCACCAAGCGAGTATGCTACGTACACTCCTAGTGAAAGCTTCTGGTATTTGAATGTATTTTGTAGCCCCCCCTGTAGCCAAGGATCAGCATTGCCAAGATAGATCAAGTCTTCGGAATCAATATTCCCTGATTGATTAACATCCAGATATTTTTGATAACCAGGCTTGTACCATGCCGCAGCAGCAGAAACATATGTTTTTGTCTTTTCATTTCGGATGATTTCTTCCTGATCGTGCCAGACACCTTCGTATTGCAATCCCCAAAGTGCATTGAGTGGATATCCAGCCTTGTAACCGTACATCATAAAGACATTGTTGCCATAGGAGTTAAAGACTGAAACTTCACTATACTGACCAATATCATCTACCATCTGCTTATTGCGCATGAAGGTGAAATTTGTTCTCCAAAAGAACTTCGGAGAAGCAATATTCCGTGTCTCGACACTTAACTCGACACCTTTATTTCTTGTCTTTCCAAGGTTAGCATATTTGCTCGAAAAACCAGTATGCGATGGCAACTGTGGTGTCAATAAAAGATCCCTCGTATAGGATAGATACGCCTCGAATGTAAGATTGACCCTATTCCTAAATAAGGATATATCTGTTGCAGCATTATAGGAATCAGTTTTTTCCCATGTTAGATTTTTACTTTCCAAACGGGACGGATAGTACATCAGAGGCTGTGAACCATCAAAAAGATATCCGTTGGTTGAACTGGCTAAAGCACCTAACGCACGGTAAGGGGGAATTCCGTCATTTCCCGTACGTCCGGCACTCAGACGGAAAGACAGCTCATCCAACCAGCTGATGTTTGCCATAAAGGATTCATTTTTCGAGCTCCACTTAATGGCAGCAGACGGAAAGAATCCCCCCTTTTGATTGGCGGCAAAATTCGAAGCCATATCGTAGCGACCGGTAAAAGTGATATAATAGGTATTTCTAAAATTATAGTTAAATCGACCCAATATAGACGATTTAACCACTTTTTCAAAAGTGGACGAAGCCGTATAATTTTCCTTATCTGCTATTGCATTCATATTGTTCCACTTATTGTCATCGATCAGATACCCTTTCCCTTGCAATGTTAGGTTATTATATCGACGGTCAGAGGCTGTAAAACCAACCAACGCATCAGCAAAATGTAGGTTATTTCTTTGAAATTTGTAGCTTGCGGTAGTCTCGCTTAATAATGTGGTCACATCATATTCTCTTCTATAGGCTGTCCCCCCTTCTTCTTCAGACTTTGTAGGCATTAAGCTGGACTCATACCGATAATCGTGTGTCTGTGTACCCCAATGTGAAAATTGAGACTTTATTTCCAGATTCCTCATTGGTTTTATCTGTATATAACCGACATGACCTGTCGTTTGCAAAACTTCATTATTAGTTCCTAAATTAATATAGTGCATGGGATTATTGATCGCCTGCCCATTGTTGTATATAGGATTGAACGAATCCTCAGGGCCGATAAACGGACTCAGATAGATTGCTGCATTCCAAGGTTGCTGCCCACCTATGGCAGCCATGTTTCTATCCTGATCTCGTTTTGTAAAGCTGAGGTTATACCCAACTTTGACGTTTTTCAGCAGGTCATAATCTACCTTAAAGCGAAAAGTATAACGTTCCGCACCCGAGTTACGTATTATACCATCTGTATTGTTGTAACCAAACGATGAATAGTACGCCGAGTTATTACTTCCTCCTGACACCGATAAGCTCTGATCTTGATAAGGTGCTACCCGAGTAATAGCCTTTGTCCAATTTGTTCCTTCCCCATGGGCCCAAGGATCGGGAAAAGGATAATCACTCATCGGTGATGAGGGGGTGAGATCCGTAAAAAAGGTTGTAGAATTGAACGCATAGTCATTGTAATATTGTGCAAACTCGGTGGCATTCATAATATCCAGATAGCGAGGAATCTGGGCAATCCCATAATCTGTCTTCATGCGGATAGTAGGCTTGGGTGTATTGAACCCTTTCTTAGTCGTGATGATGATAACACCATTGGCTCCCCTTGATCCGTAAATAGCTGTTGAGGAAGCATCTTTTAATATGGTTATATCTTCTATATCAGTAGCATTAATATCTGCTATACTCTGTACGGCATCCATTACGCCATCCACTACGATGAGTGGCTCGTTGTCAGCCGTGATGGATCGTGTGCCCCGGATACGTATAGTGGCAGATGAACCAGGCTCTCCTGTGGTAGACATCACATCCATACCCGCTACACGACCTTGCAAAGCATTGTCTATCGATAGTGTAGGTACATCCTTGATATCGTCCATCTTAACATTCACGACCGATCCGGTCAAGTCTTCTTTCTTGACCGCTCCATATCCGATCACTACGACTTCTTGGAGTTCCTGCTTTTTCGACATCTCGAATACGATGTCAATGACCGTCTGTTCAGAGGTGACCAATACCTTTTTAGGCTCGTAACCAACATAGCTAAATTGCAAAGTCTGTCCGGGAGCTACATTAATGGTATAGCGGCCATCCTCATTACTTTTGGTTCCTGGCTCAGATGATTCAACTATCCGTATTCCAGCTCCCACCAGTACTTGCCCTGTCTGATCTTTGATAATACCCTGAACTGTCTGGCTCTGTTGTCCCATTGCATAAGGTATAGATAGAAACATCCAAATACCCAAAATGTACATACACTTTCTTTTCATGCATTGTTTTAATCGAATCATTTTTATATTATTAGATTATTTTACACTATCCTCCATGGCCAAGCCATGTGGACAGTGATGGTTTAGTATTATTTATTTACACTAACTGATATTTCTCCAAAACGCAACCAGCCTGCCGTGGTCCCTGCACTATGTCCCTCTTCCTTGACCTCCTGCTTCGAGATATAACTTGCACTATCTTTGGACGGGACGATCTTGATCCAGACCAAGGGTTTGTTCAACAGTTCGTCGGGAAGATAAAATACATAAGGTATATTGCCCGGTGTAGTCCACAAAGGCAAGTTGACAGGATCCCAATATGTTCCCGGGCGAAGTATGAAGTCCGAACCTGGCAATTTAGTATATGTAGCACCCTTATTGGTAGAGTATTCCAAATGCCAATACTTGTGTACAATATTTGATCCATGTGTCGCTCCCATTTTATTCGCTCCGATAGTAAAAGCAATACTCAATTTTCCCTCAGTCACCCTACGTGTAGAAAATTGGATAAGAGCACCGTTGCCCCTATTGTTTTTCGCATCCCAAAAGTGTCCATACAATCCCATCGCTCCATCACACACCAAGCCCTCCACATTACTATTTCTTTTGTCTTCCGCAGCTCCATAGACATTATTGGTATTCGTCCAAGAAGTATACTTGTCAATAATCTTCAGATTGTCGCAGTCGGCAAGGGTGGCATAGCGCAATACTTTGCTTCCTCCTGTCTCAGGAACGCTCGTGATGGTCAATAAAGCTCCTTTATTGCGCGGATTATAGATCTCTGGAGAGATCCCTCCCGGTCCAAAATCAGGGTCAGACGGGACCATATAACGAAAGTCCCAGCTCACTCCAGGGCTCCTCTCGTCTGTCATCTTTACATTTGAATATTGAAAACCATGAGAGCCTCCAACGATATTGGTTTCCGATGACCACTTTGCCGTAGATAGAGGATGAGCAAACCGGTTAAATGTCCACGTAGCCAAAGCTTCAGTGAATCGCGTTTTCTCATCCGTATCAAGGGCGATGTCACTTTGATCAATAGGGCGTATCTGATACTTTCCTAATGTATTTTCATCCCCATAACGTGGCAGCCATGAATGTACAACGATACCCGAGAAATTACCCGAACCTTTGGGTACACCTGCACCCTCGATACGGCGCCATGGTGTCTGCATATTCATGAGGTAATAGATGGAAAATCCTCCTTTTGACTGCAATATATTCGGTGCACAATCAAAAAATGGGCTCTGTACACCGGCACGGTTTATAGGATCGGCTTCTACTATAGTCGGCACCCCATCTTTTCGTTCCATACGTACCCCACCGTACGCATACGCCTCATGTACATTGACATAGTTTCCGTGGGGAAATGCCATTTGTACATCTTTCAATGTGACGTAGGTATAGATATCTTCGTCGGTAAGTTCTTCTATAGCTCTGACTTTAGGCTGCACATTGGCCACACTCCCGGCAGTACGCTCCAGCACCTTGTCCGAAGTCAATCCGATGATGGTATAACGCGATGGATTATCTTCCCTTTTCAAAGTCAGCCCTTCCACATCTAGAACGACCTTGTCATAGCGGGAAAAAACATTGTCCTCTACAGACATCAGCTGTATACGAAATCCATACTTTCCCTCAACATCTTGTATATAGACTGTTTTATCATTTACCGAAAAATCTATTTCGTTACCTTTGGAAGAGATATTAGGATTGACCTCCAGGTTCTTACATTCCTTATCGCTGATGATTACCCCGGATATCCGAAATTTGCCTATCGCAAGTACTCCTTCTTTGTCCAATAAAGTCCTTATTTTTTCAAATGAAACATTTTCCACAGGCTCATTGGCATATGTTGAGAATACTGACTTCAATAATAAAACGAGTAATACAATTATTTTCTTCATATTCATATAATACTTAGATTTCTCAACCCACTATATTCTTCTACACTTAACCCCATTTCAAATTTCAGAAATTCAATCTAAAATCACATCACCCTCTAAGTACTCCTTACTAAAAATCAAAACAATAATAAAGTTATAACACTGAAAAACAAATGATTACAAAAAAATAAGAAGATAATATCTAACGTCAACCTTGAGGGATAGAGTAGTTATTACAGTAGTAGTTCCTCTCGCGAGCACTCCATTATACGTTCTTCGAACTCATTAGGGAACAGTGATTTATTTTTCACCTTGGATCTATAGGTATATACCGTGGTAATAGAACATCGTAAAAATTTAGCTATCTTATTACTATCAGAAATACCTAATCGGATCAAAGCAAAAATCCGAAGCTCGGTATTCAACAACTCATTGCTTTTTAAGGTCTGTTTTTCCTCCTCAGGAAACAATCGGTTGAACTCATCGACGAAACCTGGGTATATCTTCAAAAAAGTTTCGTCAAAATTTGCCAAGAAAAGCCTAGACTCATCCTCTATATATCCAGTAGATTGTAGCTCCTTCAATACCATTTCTTGTTTATTACTCGTCATCAATCTTTTGAGATTCATTCGATAAACATCCAACTTGTCTATATATTCAGAGCATAGATCGATAAATCTACTCAGATATGTTTCCTTGATCATATTCATTTCTACCAATTCCTTGTTCAAAAACAAAAGCTGGCTATTTGCCAATTGCAGCTCTGCATTGCGCAAATGTAGCTCAGTGCCTATAGCGTTTAACCGGCTATTCGATTCGAGTAGCTCATCATTGGTCTGATTGAGCATTTTTTTGGCCTTATGTAGCTTCTTGTTTTGCCATAGTACAAAAAACACTAATATGACCATCACCGACAGCAAACCTGCGATCAAAAAAGCGCCCAAGGTGATCTTATCCCTTTGCTGTATAATCTTGGTATTATAAGCTTCATAGATATCGGGAAGTACCTGTACTATTTGCTGTATCGACCTATATGCTCCGCTATACATAGCATCCTGCAAAGACATCTCGATAAAGCGGTGGGCAGTTTCAATATCTCCTTCTTCGTAGAGCAATCTGGCAAGATTCCAAAGAGAGGCATATTCCTTGACGGCATGCTTAACATCGGTAATAGAAGATATAATGAGAAATTTTTTCTGTTGTTCGATATCTCCTTTGATACTATATACACGAGCTATGAAATAGGCAACATGTGCCATCAACCTATCATCAACTGTAAGACTGTTGTATACTTCCAATAAAACTTCCAAAGCTCCATCATAGTCACCTTCATTCCTAAGTTTATTTGACAAATATATAGGATACCAGATTGAGTTCTTCGGCGTGTAGACCATCAGGGAGTCCAGATTAGCTTGTACATTAGTTTGAAATCCCTGCAATTCACGTTCAATAATTGTATGTTCGATCAATCTTTTGTTCAGGTCCAGCTGTACGGTAAAATACAACTCTTTGACCTCATCGGGAAGTTCACTGACAAGAAAAAGCTGATTGTCTAATATTTCTTCACATTCCTTATACATCCCTGTGAAAGCATAAACCCTCGCCGTTAGAAGCAATGCTTCTACCTTATATCTTGGCTGCGCATAGAGTGCCTTTTCAGACAGTTGCAACATACGCTCCGCATACACCAGAGCCGAATCTAATTGATAATCCAAATAAAGCTTAAAGACAGAGCTTTGTAGTCTAAACTTTTCCTGTGGACGGACAGCATTGTCTAACAAATACTTTGTATTAATTATCTCATCCTCTCTATGTTGTGCGTACTCTTTCCTTAGGAAAATAAGTTCTTTTAGATCCTTTAATGTCCAATCGTTATTATTCATCGCATAACCGGAAAATGGAAACACGACCATCAAATGCAATAGCAGAACACTTATGATACCAGGCTTGAATACGTTACCACATATAAACCCTAAACCATATAATTGAAACATAATCCAATATTTTTAAATAAGACTACCTACCGTACCGATCAACCGATTTATCTTGGCAATACCTTGCGATTTCCAAATGTAAACACTTCATATAAACATAGGTTTAAATCCATATTACCTCAATATTAACCACCAAACTTACAACGAATATGCCTACTACCCGAACAGGTTGTTTTATTTTCAGCCCACTCCAAGATGTAGTTCAGGGTTTATAACCTAGGGTCAATTGAAATAATTCAATGCTTAGCTATAGCAAAACAGTAAGTCGACAATATCGATTAGCTTAGCTTTACGCAAAAGCAAAGTAAATATAAAAAAAGAAAATAAAAAAAAGAAACAATAAAAAACAATTAAAGATTACTTTTTTCGTTTTTTTACCAAAACTCCAATGCGCTGTCCAACCTCGGCGAAAAAGCCATATCCCTCTATTTGTTTCGCAGTTACAAAAAATCTATCTTTGAATGATGATTTTAGTAACCGGCGGAACAGGCTTTTTAGGATCAACATTGATTAACGTATTAATCAATGCCGGAAAAGCTGTCCTGGCGACCAAAAGACCTTCTTCTGTCATACCAGAAAGGTTGAGGAATTCTTCGCTGATCGAATGGGTAGATGCAGATATGACGGATTATTTTGCGCTCTCCGACCTCTTTTCTAAAATATCCCAAGTCTACCATTGTGCAGCAGTCGTCTCTTATCAAAAGAAAGAAGCTGCAAATATGCACAAAATCAATATCGAAGGTACACACCATATCGTAAATCTCTGTCTGGAGCACGGAGCACGGCTTGTTCATGTCAGCTCCATAGCCGCGTTGGGAACCAACAAAATCGGTCTGCCCGTCTCTGAGACCGACAAATGGGAATACGACAGGACTATATCAAATTATGCACTATCCAAATACCGGAGCGAGCTGGAAGTATGGCGGGGTATCAAGGAAGGCCTGGACGCTGTCATTGTGAACCCTTCGGTTATCATGGGATTGGGCAGTTACAAAAAAGGCTCAGGAGCTATATTTGAAATCGTCAACAAAGGTATAAAAATATATCCACCCGGTTCTGTCGGTATCGTGGATGTCGAAGACGTTGCCAATGTGATGATAGTTTTAATGGAAAACAAAGACATCTCCGGCGAGAGGTATATCCTGAACAGCGAAAACCTCACCAATAAGGATTTGATGGAACGCATTGCCAAACTATTGCACAAGAAAGCTCCAAGCATTGAAGCAAAACCCTATATGCTGAGCATAGGTTGGAGATTGGCTTATATAGCCGCCTTCTTCAAAGGAACCAAACCTAGCTTGACAAAGGAATCCGCCCAGGCAGCCAGTGCCAGATTGGCCTATTCCAACCGGAAGATCACAGGAGCACTGAGCTATAGCTTTATCCCCGTCGACAAGACATTGGAAAAAATCGCAAAAGCTTACTATGAATTAATAAATGAAACCACATAGAGACATAGTATCTATTTATAAAAATTGCAAAGGCAACATTACATAGGAAAATGATTTCACACAGAGAACTATATTTGCCTATTGTAAAGCTCAACGAGCCTCTGTGCCTTGGCTATAATTTAGAGAAGAAGACTATATATATGCCTATGTGGTTAAGAAACATGAAACAAATACAAACAACACTATAAACATCGTGAAGAATTATTATATCATTGATTTCGACAGTACATTTACACAAGTTGAAGCATTGGACGAACTGGCTCGTATTTCTCTTACAGGCGACCCCGATCAAGAAAAAATTTACAAAGAGATCGAACGCTACACCAATCTGGCCATGGAAGGTAAAATCTCGTTCCGCGAAAGCTTGTCCGGACGTGTGGCGCTCCTAAAAGCCAACAAAACCCACCTACAGAAACTCGTCAGCCACCTCAAAAAGAAGGTATCAAAATCTTTTGATCGCAATAGGGAATTCTTCAAACAACACGGTGATACGGCATGGATAGTATCAGGTGGTTTCAAGGAGTTCATCACACCTGTAGTTTCACCATACGGCATCAAAAAAGAAAACATTTATGCCAATACGTTTAAGTTTGATGAAGACGGTTACATCATCGGCTACGACGATACCAACCCACTCTCGGACGAAGGCGGAAAAGTCAAACTGCTTAAAGAGTTGAGAATAGAGGGGCGGCTCTTTGGAATAGGCGATGGATATTCGGATTTCCAGCTCAAAGAATCGGGTCTAATCGAAAAATTCTATGCTTTTACGGAAAATATCGCACGCCAGAGTGTGACAGACAAAGCGGATCATGTCACACCAAGTTTCGACGAATTTCTATACGTCAACGATTTGCCCAGGGCAATCTCTTACCCGAAAAACAGAATATTGACATTGATCGTCGGTGATGTACCCGAGATCTCGGCACATATCCTCAAAAACGATGGCTTTTCCATCCGCGTAAAAAATACATTTGAAGAGAAATACACCAAGGATGTAGGTCTGTTGCTTTTGGGGCCCAATGTCAAGGTATCCGACGAACAATTGTCCAGAGCAGACAAATTAAAAACCATTGGATTTCTCGGTGATATCAAAGGTCACGTCAGCAAAACAATCTGTAACGAAAAAGGCATTGTAGTATTTGACGACAAAAAGAACAAAAAACACAACGCTGAATTTATTCCACGTCGTATGGCCGAATTTATCAACAACGGCGATACCGATCAGAGCCGGAATTTCCCAAATCTGATCTTACCAAAAAAAATAAAGGGCCATCGGCTGCTGCATATCCACCGAAATGTACCGGGTATCATGGCAAAGCTCAACAACGTCTATGCCGAGAACGAGATCAATATCCTATCCCAGTTTTTGATGACACGTGGAGATATCGGCTATGCCGTGACAGACATTGATTCAAACTATGACAAAAGCCTGCTCAAACAACTCAAGCAGATCGAGGATACGATCAAGTTTAGGATTTTGTATAAATAAAATAATGTAAGGGCGAAAGATGTTTCGCCCTTACAAATGCCCTTTCAAAAACTGCCCCGTATAGGATTCCTTGCACTGCACCAAATTCTCAGGGGTACCTGCAAAGACCACATTTCCTCCTTTATTCCCACCTTCGGGACCGATATCGATGACCCAATCTGCCGATTTGATCATATCCATATTGTGTTCGATCACAAGGATACTGTTGCCCTGCCGGAGCAATGCATCAAAAGATTGCAACAACTTCTGGATATCGTGAAAATGCAGACCTGTCGTAGGCTCATCAAAGATAAACAACGTCTTCTTAGGGTTGTTTCCCTTGATCAAAAATGAGGCGAGCTTAATACGTTGGGCTTCTCCACCGGAAAGCGTACTGGAAGATTGGCCAAGTTTGATGTATCCTAAGCCTACATCGTGTAGAGGCTGTAATTTGGCCAATACCCTAGGTTGTTCCACAAAGAACGCCAATGCTTCATCTATGCTGAGATCTAGCACATCGGCCACAGACTTTTCTTTATACTGTACATCCAAGACATGAGATTTGAACCGCTTGCCTCCACAGGCTTCACAGGGCAGTACGATATCCGCCATAAATTGCATTTCAATCTTCACTTCCCCATCACCCTGACAAACATCACAACGTCCCCCCTCTACATTAAAAGAGAATGCCGCCGGCTTCAGACCTGCTGCTTTCGCTGCCGGAAGCCCTGCATACAGTGCACGGACTTCATCCCAAGCTTTCACGTATGTGACCGGGTTGGAACGCGAGGAGCGCCCTATGGGATTCTGATCGACCAATTCGATCTGCTCTACCTGTGCAATATCGCCTTCCAATTGGTCAAATTTACCTGTCTGCTCCCCTGAATAACTTCCTATGGCCTTTTGCAAGGCAGGATAAAGCACCCGTTTGACCAAAGAAGTCTTTCCCGAACCAGACACACCCGTAACGACGGTAAAGACATGCAATGGAAATTCAACGTTGATACTTTTGAGATTGTTCTCTCGTGCCCCTACTACCTTGATCTTGTCCGTCCATTTTCTACGTTGGGAAGGAACAGGTATCTTTTGCTTCCCGCTGAGGTATTGCCCCGTAAGCGATTTATTGTCTTTGATAATCTGGCCATAATTGCCCGCAAAAACCAATTCTCCACCATTCACACCAGCCTCTGGTCCAATATCGACAAGATAATCGGCGGCCTCCATCATCTCTTGCTCATGTTCGACGACGATCACCGTATTGCCCACATCCCGCAAGGATTTCAGCACTCCGATCAATCGTTGCGTGTCACGGGGATGCAACCCTATACTAGGTTCGTCCAAGACATAGATAGAGCCGACCAAAGAGCTTCCAAGCGACGTTGCTAAATTGATCCGTTGCGATTCTCCTCCCGAAAGCGTGTTGCTGAGACGATTCAAAGTCAGATAACTCAACCCTACATCGCAGAGAAACTGTACACGGTTGGTGATCTCTAACAACAAACGTTTAGCAATGGTCGCCTCATTTTCAGACAGTTCGATCTGTTGGAAGAAAAGCAACAGTTGATCAAGGGGCATCAGCACAAGGTCGATAATGGATTTGCCGGCAATCTTGACATAGGCGGCATCATGCCGCAATCTGCTGCCCTGGCATTCCGGACAAACTGTCTTACCCCTGTAACGGGAAAGCATGACTCGATACTGGATCTTATATGTTTGTTCTTCCAATTCCCGAAAGAACTCGTTCAATCCTTGGAAGTATTTGTTTCCGGTCCAAAGCAGGGCCTGTTGTTCGGGCGTAAGATCGCTATAGGCCCGATGTATAGGAAAATCAAATTTCAACGCATTGCGCACCAATTGATTCAGCCAAGCGCCCATTTTTTCTCCGCGCCAAGGTGCTATGGCTCCGTCATACACCGACTTGCTCTTGTCCGGGACAACCAGATCAGGGTCTATACCGATGATCTTTCCATATCCTTCACAACGCTTGCATGCCCCAAAGGGATTATTGAAACTGAAAAAATTGGGTGACGGCTCTTCGAACGTCATGCCATCCAACTCAAACTTGTCGGAAAAATCCAGCCGTTGCCCGTCGATCTCAATCGTACATTGGCCTTTTCCCTCAAAGAAAGCCGTCTGCACCGAATCGGCAATACGATGTATGGTGTCCTCTTCTCCATCCCAACGGAGCCGGTCTATCACGATTTCTACCTCATCAGCATCAAGCTTTCCATTTGGTGTATGAGGATCTTCGATCAAAGTTTCGATCTTCTGGATTCCCCCCCGATAATTTACCCGGACAAATCCTTTGTGCAACAGCAAAGAAAGTTCTTCTTTCAACTTTCTGTCCTTGGAGGGAATCAAGGGGCAGACAACGGTAAATAGGGTATCAAGTGGATAACTTGTTATTTTTTCGACCACAGAAGTGACCGTATCCTTGGTGACCTGCTGTCCGGATACAGGGGAATAGGTCTTACCTATCCGGGCAAACAACAGTTTGAGATAATCGTAAATTTCGGTAGAAGTACCCACCGTAGAACGGGGATTGCTCGTGATGACCTTTTGTTCGATCGCAATAGCGGGAGCAATACCTTTGATATAATCTACCTCCGGCTTGTTCATCCGTCCCATGAACTGTCGGGCATAAGAAGACAGGCTTTCTACATAGCGACGTTGTCCCTCCGCATACAACGTGTCGAATGCCAACGAAGACTTGCCAGACCCGGAAAGACCTGTAATGACTACGAGGTTGTTTTTTGGAATATCGACATCTATATTTTTCAGATTATTGACACGAGCACCCTTGATCTGGATCAAGGATTTGGCATTACCCACCGATTTTTTTTGCATAACTTACAAAGTTAAGGATTTTTAAGGAGACGGTGTTTAGGAGAAAGGCAATTATCTACAGCAAAACAATCTATATAGAAACTTAATATTTGCATAATATTCAACACAGGACAAAGTCGTAGCTTTGAATGGTTTAATTTTTGAAATCAATAACTTTTTTCTAACTTTAACATAGCTGATTAAAAGCCTTTGTTTTGGACAATTATAAAACATATAGCGATGTAGAACTATTGGCTTTATGCAAGGCAGGGGACGAAACAGGATTTTCGGAAATATATGATCGATACTGGGCCGTATTGTACCGCCATGCCTATAAATTGCTCAAAGAAAAGCCAACAGCACAAGATGTTGTTCAAGAGGTGTTTGTCACGCTTTGGGACAAAATCCCCAATTTGGAACTGCAAAGTTCGTTGAGTTCCTATCTCTATACGACCGTCCGTAACAAGATACTCAACGTGATCCAAAAAGAAAAGATCCACGAAAGGTATATCACATCCTTTGGCCATTTCATAGAAAGGTCCGAAACGGTCACCGACCATCGGATCCGCGAACAGATGCTCAGAGAAAGAATAGAACGGGAGGTGGCTCACCTCCCAACAAAGATGAGACATGTTTTTGAATTGAGCCGCACACAACACCTTTCCTACAAAGAAATCGCTCAGGAATTGAACCTCTCTGACAAGACAGTCAAAAAACAGGTCAGCAATGCGATTAAGATCCTTCGATTAAAATTGAGTGGATTTATTTCATTAGCCATTTGGCTTATCTTATGCTAAAAATCTTTTTTTCAAAAAAATCTACTACCACCCTACCCTTAATATTGTCATACCCTATACAACAGCATAAGTATGCGCATGAATGATAGGGAAATACAGGAAATTTTAAAACGGTATCAAGAAGGTATATGCTCCGAAGAGGAGAAAGCATGGGTCGAATCGTGGTATCTCACCCTTCCAGAGGATTCGAACACAACTGAATTGCATGAACCTGAAATGGAATCAGCCAAGCGGGAAATCTGGAAAAGCATTGTTTCCCAACGACCAAATGTATCCCTCACAAGACGCCGTATAATAAAAACATATCATAAAACGGCCATAGCCGCAACAATCCTGCTGACCATGGGTATTACTGTCTATTTCCTAAACAATAACCGTATTTCTTCGGACAGCAAAAGACCTATAGCCGATACAGAAGCTATCGAACCAGGGGGCAATAAAGCATATCTTACGCTCGCAGACGGCAAAAAGATCAATCTCAGTGACAAAGAAGATGGCACGCTGCTTGAACAGGCCGGGATACGCATCATCAAAAATACGAACGGAGAATTGGTTTACGAAGCCTCGAACATCGGACATACGGACAATCTTCCTACAGGCAACAATACCGTTGAAACCCCAATAGGTGGACAATATCAAGTCGTATTGCCAGATGGTACAAAAGTCTGGCTAAATTCTTCCTCTTCGCTGGAATATCCAATAAGATTTGAGGCACACGAAAGAAGAGTTACACTGCACGGTGAAGGTTATTTTGAAGTAAAATCCGATAAGAGAAAACCCTTTCGTGTAGTGTCAAAAGGACAGATTATAGAAGTATTGGGCACTAAGTTTAATGTCAACACGTATGAAGATGAACCTGCCATAAAGACAACCCTTTTGGAAGGAAGTGTAAAAATCTCTTTAAACAATACATCCAAGATATTACGGCCGGGAGAACAGGCTACTGTCGTAGACCAGAATATACGGGTCCATTCGGCAGATACCGAGCAGGCTACAGCTTGGTACAAAGGGGATTTTGCCTTTGACGGCGTGGAACTGAAAAATATCATGCGACAGATCAGCCGATGGTACAATGTAGAAGTAGTATACCAAGGTGACGTAGGCAACATTAAGTTTGGTGGTTCCATATCTAGAACCAAAGATATCAACGAAGTACTCAACGTACTTTCTATGACCAAAGGTGTCAACTTTAAACTCGAAGGAAGGAGGGTCTGGGTTATGCAGTAAATTACGATATAACGGCAGACTATACAAAAAAAACGGGAACGTTGGCGCGTCCCCGTCTTACAATAGGCTGCTTTGAAATACCAAGAGTGTCTAACAATGAGTATCAAAAACAAACCTAAAAACAAATGTATAAAAATTATGCAAATAGAAAGGGTAGGCAGTCTCTTTTGTCAGCATCCCGAATGTTTGTTTACAGCATGGCAAACCCTTTCCTGGATTTAAAACCTTTGATTATGCGGGTTAAGCTAATTTGTATCTTTCTGTCGGTTGCATTTTTACAGATTTCTTTTGCCGCAAAAGCACAATACATTACTTTATCCAAAAACAATATATCCCTAACCGAACTATTTAAGGAAATCAAAAGACAAAGTGGTTATGATTTTGTGTACAAGCACGATCTACTAAGCAAGGGTAAAAGGATAAGTATAGCCGTGCAAAACAAGCCACTAAAAGAAGTCTTGGACCAGAGTTTCAAAGATCAGCCCTTTAACTATACAATCGAGAGCAAAACGGTTGTGGTATTTCCCAAACCACTACCTCCGTCTACACAAATTTCCCAACCGGGAGCAAATATCAAAGGGCGTGTCGTAGACAGCAACAATGTGCCTTTGGAAGGTGTATCTATCAGTAACAAGCAGGGCAACGTCCTGGGAGTCACCAATGCTTCGGGAGAATATACGGTACGGGTGGATGACCGCAATTCCATTTTGGTATTCAGTGCTGTAGGTTATCAAAGCTTAGACATTGCTCTCAACAACCGAACAACCGTAAATATAGTGTTGCAGGAAAGTATAGAGACGCTGAACGAGGTGGTCGTCACGGCCCTAGGCATCAAACGTGAAGAAAAGGCACTAGGGTATGCCATTACCAAAATGGACAGTTCTGAATTTACCGATGCTCCAGCCGGAAACTGGTTGGATGCCATGTCAGGGAAAGTACCGGGTCTCAACATGATACGCGCCAACGGGGGGCCTACAGGTTCGAATAAAATCATACTGCGCGGCGAAAACAACCTTACTGGGGAAAACGAAGCCCTGATCGTAGTAGATGGTGTGGTGCTGAATAGTAGCAGTGGACGTAGAACGGCCACTGGCGGGAATGCTGCAGGACCTACAGACGGCATCCAACCTACGGATTTCGGTAGTGGAATCAACGATATCAATCCCGAAGACATCGAAAGCGTGACCGTACTTAGAGGTCCTGGCGCATCAGCTCTTTACGGTCAGCGTGGAGCCAACGGAGCTATCATCGTCACGACCAAATCGGGTAGTGGTAAACGTAAAACAGCTATACCTAGCATCACCTTCACCTCCAATGCTTCGTTTGAACAAGCCAATCGCTGGCCCGACCTGCAATACGAATATGGACAGGGATTAAACGGAGCTGCAACCTACACCTATGGCACGAATAGCGGTACCAGTTTGACTTGGGGACCGCGGTTCAATGGACAGTCTTTCATCCAGTACGATCCCGAAACACAACGGGCAGGAACAGAACCCACACCTTGGGTCCCCTATCGTAATCAGATACGTGAGTTTTTTGAAACGGGGAACACCTTTACCAACTCCCTAAGTATCAATGGAAATATCAAAAATACCAACTACCGGCTGTCTGCAACACATGGCAAGAATAGTTGGATCATTCCCAACACAGGGTATGAACGAACCCATATTTCTTTGTCGGCCAATAGCAAGATCACACCAAAGCTCGATTTGTCCGTCAAGGCAAACTATACCAACAAGTTCAGCAGCAATCTACCTGGAATGGGCTATGGAAACCAATCGGTCATGTATTGGTATGTATTTTGGGTGCCCAACGGCGACATCAACTGGTTGAGAAACTATTGGGTAAAGGACAAAGAATACGAAGAACTGCACGATATCTTTACGACAGCTCCCGAAAATCCCTATGCCATATCGTATGAGTTTATCAATGGATCCAACCGCAACGGTATCACGGGTAATGTACAGGCTAATTATGCCTTCTCAAAGGAGTGGAGCCTGCAAGTACGGGCCACATTGGACAAATCGAATGACGATAGGCATCAAAAACGTCCTTGGACGGCAGCCCGTCTACCCTTGGGTTCCTATCGTACACAGGACATCAATATAAATGAGACAAGCGCTGATTTCCTGCTGAAATACGACAAAGAATTAAATAAAGATATTCGTGTGACTTCCACATTAGGAGGTAGCATGCTGAGAAACCGCTATGATAGAGACGAAATACGGGCAGACGGTCTGACCGAACCGAATGTATACAGTTTTGACAATGCAGCGTATGCTCTGGTCGAGATTCCCTATATCTCCCGTTTCAATATCAACAGCTTGTATGCATTGATTTCTACCAGCTACAAGGACTATCTGTTTCTGGATTTGACAGCCCGACAGGATTGGAGCAGTATTCTAGCTACACCTACACGTAAAGATAATGTAGGTTTCTTCTATCCTTCAGCAAACTTGAGTTTCGTTGCGTCGGATTATTTCAACATGCCAAAGGCTTTCAATCTAGCCAAGATACGTGCCTCCCTCTCCCAAACGGGTAGCGGAGGCACGACGCCTTTTCTGACCGCCTATGCTTATCCATTGGCGGCTGACGGTATTTATCCGGACGGATCCTTGCAGAATCCAACCATTCTACCCAATCCCGATTTAAAACCTTTGTTGACCACGACGTTTGAAATAGGAACGGATATACGGATGTTCAAAAATCGCTTGGGATTGGATATTGCCTGGTATAGTGGAAATACCAAAAAGCAAATCCTAACAAGGATAGTAGACCGTTCGTCCGGGTACACTAGGCAGATCATCAACGCAGGACAGGTGAATAATACGGGATTGGAAATCGCTCTGAACGGCACATTGGTGCAGGCCAAAAATTTCAAATGGAAAGCCTTCTCCACATTCTCTACCAACAAGAATAAGATCGTGGCTATGGCCGAACAGGACAGCACGGTCATCTTACGTACGAGTGCAGTCGGAGGAGCACAGATCGTGGCCAAGGTCGGAGGCAGCATGGGCGATATGTACGGCATAGGCTTTCAACGTTCGCCAGATGGACAGGTGATATACGATGCGACATCCGGTCTTGCCCAATTGACTTCTGAGCCTATTTATCTGGGCAACACCATCCCCAGATACAAGGCCAGCATCGGTTCGGAATTTTCATTCAAGAGCTTTCGTCTGAAAGTCTTGTTCGACGGACAACAGGGAGGTGTAGCACATTCCTATACACACGGACGTTTGGCAGATTTTGGTAAACTAACTGCCACATTACCCGGAAGGTACAGTGGCATTATAGGTAATGGAGTAGTACAAAATTCCGATGGCACTTTTAGCCCCAATACCACCATTACCCGGGATATTACCTCTTTTTACAATTTTACTATGGGTACGGCCAATGCCGAAGGAGCGACCTATAAAACCGATTTCATCAAATTCAGGGAGGCGAGGTTAGATTATTCGTTGCCAAAATCTGTACTCGCACCCCTTAAGTTGTCAAGAGCCAGTATCGGTGTGTATGGACGCAACCTATTTATATGGTCTACCTGGCCCATGTTTGATCCCGAGTTTGGAACATTAAGCGGTACGGACATTGTGCAGGGATTTGAAGTGGGACAATTTCCCTCTACCCGCACATATGGGTTTAATTTAGTTGTAGGTTTTAAATAATCAGAAACATGAAAAAGATTCTAACTGTCATCTTAGCCTTATATACCGTTCTGTATTTCACGGCATGTACAAAAAACTTTGAGAAGATAAACACCGATCCTATCAGTATCATAAGTGCTGCACCTGAAAAATTGTTGGCACCGGCTTTGGTCAACATGCTGCGTACGAATATGGTACGCAATCGTAATTTCAACAACGAGCTCATGCAGGTTACAGTCACACGAAGTGAAGACGAAAACGCGGTATTCAGGTACGATTTTAGGCCCAATATAGCCGACTATACCTGGAACGGATGGTATTCCGAACTGACCAACTTCAGGGATATCTATGAAATCGCTTCTACCGAAGAATACCAAAACGATTCCTATAAAGGTATCGCTTTGATCTGCGAAGTTTGGGGCTTCTCTTTATTGACGGATACGTATGGTGACGTGCCATTTATAGAAGCCAATAAAGGGAAACAAGGTATAGTCGAGCCCGCTTTTGACAGCCAAAAGGATATTTATGAGGGTCTATTTGATAAATTGGAAGAGGCCAATACCTTGCTATCGAACAGTACAGCCAACGTGGTGGAATCCAGTGACCCGATCTATAAAGGTGATGTGGCCTCGTGGCAAAAATTTGGCAATAGCCTGTACCTGAGGCTACTGATGAGAGTGTCGGGCAAAGTAGATCTCTCTACGGATGTCCTTGCCAAAATCAAGGAAATAATCGAAGACAATCCGACCAAATACCCCACCTTCACTTCCAATGACGAGTCTGCTGTGCTCAAATGGACAGGCGATATCGTGACTACGGATCCGTTTACAAGCCCTTACGTTACTTTATTGCGCGAACTGGATTTTACGATTCCTTCCTTGTGCAATTTTTTTATCCTTAAACTAAGCGGTTGGAATGATCCACGGATCGATATGGCCACCCCTTACGGTAGCGGCACACGCAACCGCTTAGGAATAGCCCCTGGTTCGGGAGGATTCATCGGCATAGACAGCGGCTATGAGCCCGGGGCAGCAGAGGACAAGCAAGCTTACTTTTACGCTTTTGGTACTTCTGAATTCTCCCTGCACAAAAATCCACTGACAGGTATCCTCATGACATATGCAGAGGTCGAATTTATCAAGGCAGAGGCTGCGGCAAAAGGCTGGATAAGCAGTTCGGCTGCCGAGCATTACCACAGCGGAATAGCCAATGCAATCCACTATTGGGTGCCCACTTTTACGGCAGACATCTCTGATACCGAATTCACGGATTATGTGACAAATGCAGGGATTGAATGGAATGACGCACTGCCATTGGATGCACCCACAGGAGATAGTAAAATGGAACGTATACATGTGCAAAAGTATTTTTGTCTCTTTATGACCGACTTTCAGCAATGGTTTGAGCATAGACGTACAGGCCATCCGATATTGCCAAAAGGGCCTGGACTGAGAAATGGCGGTAACTTACCCGTAAGGTTGAATTATCCAATATACGTGCAGTCGGCCAATTCGCTCAACTATAGAAAAGCCGTAGAGAATATGGGAGGTGATAATATCAATACATTGGTTTGGTGGCAGAAGCCGTAGTTAATTGAATGTTCTATTTTTAAAATATTATTGTATATGAACAGGTTAATAGTAAACATCATGTCGCTGCTGTCCTTTCTCTGGATACTTGGAGCTTGCGACCAAACAGGGAACTTCCCCGGAGCCGAAGTTAACCCACACATTGCGATCTACGATTTACGCAGTTTTTATAAAGGATCAGACTATCCATTGACGGTAGAATCCATGATGGGAGCAAGAGGCATTACAGGCATAGTTGTCTCTGATCATAGCGGAAAGAATCTGCCTCCCGGACTGTTGATGGTACAGGATAAGATGCGGCTAAATGAACTGCGGGGGATTGCTATAACAATCGGAGCCGATGCGGCGCAATATGTTCCTGGAGATTCGGTCACGGTCGATCTAGTTGGTGGTGTGATGAAGCGTGTAGATGGAATTTTGCAGGTGACAGGTTTGGATGGTTCTATCGTAACCAAAATCGCTTCGGGAAGACCCATAGCGGTCAACAGGATACCGAGTAGTTATATTCTGGCAGATCCGGACAAATACGAAAGCACCGAGTTGGTTATTGTAAAAGGAGGGTTTGATCCTATACCCGAGCCGACCGATACATACAGTGGTGACAGACTCGTCAATGATGGTTTTGACAACTTTGTCCTGCACACGGAACCGGAAGCAACTTTTGCCAATGATCCACTACCGGGGATGGCCAACTTTTTTGGTGTGGTGGCTTACGGTAAGGACGATAATGGAAATCTTAAACCCCATTTGCGTATTCGTCGACCGGAAGACATTACGGTACTGAGCTCTACGGTTATCCGCTCGCCTATTGTCATTTCGGGCTATATAGGTGACGTACAGGGCACTGATTTGGACGGTGAGTATATGCAGTTTCTGGCGACACAGGACATTGATTTTTCGGAAACACCATTCTCAGTAGTCACGCACAATACCAGCTCGGGCTATCAGCCGACAGGGGTACCTCTACAAGGTTGGGCAACAGGAGGTACGACAGGGAAACGTGCGTACAAATTTGATCTAACCAGCGGCACGGTCAATAAAGGAGAATATTTTTATATCGGAAACTCGGCCAAACTCATCAATGGTGTAGGGTCTACTTCTATGGCCGACGGCAAATGGATGGTATCCCGCAAAACAGGATCGGTACCGGGCGATGGTATTGGAGCAGTTAGCACAGATCTGTTTCTCAATGGAACAAGTGCCTTTACAGATGCTATTGGGGTCTTCGAAGGAACAACGGTAGACGAATATTCCGTTCCTATCGATGTGATCGTGACGGGCTATAATGGTGCTATTTTGAATGTTGCACAACAGGCCGGACTGCGTATCACCAATACAGATTGGTATGATATGATCAATCCGGTCACATTGGAAGAGCAACCTTTCTATAAGCAAGGGTCCAATACGATTTATTTATCCCGTAAAGGAGCCGGCTATTTTTACAAACTGGGAGGAGAGTACAATATCCGTTTAGGTCGTTGGGTCAAAGCACGGATGGATAGAGCCTTGCTTTTGACATTGGAATCGACATTAGACGAGTTGGAGAAAGAATTTCCCTTGGCAAATGGTACGTCTGAAGGTTGGCTACCGACAAAGGTAGTGGAGTAGTGTATGTAAAAGGGTGTTTGCGAGATACTTCTCCGGACACTCTTTTCCCTTGACTAATTCAAATAAAATGAAGAAAAACCTGTTTTTTATCTTTTTACTATCTATATATCTGGTCAATGCAGGGAACACCTGCAAAAAAGAAAAAAGGGATTTCGAGACGACATTAGACATTATGTCGTTCAATATCCGGATGAACTATAAGGACGATGGCACAAACAACTGGCAGTTTCGGCGGGAGTATATGACAGACCTTATCAAGTCGTACAAGCCTGACCTATTGGGCACCGAAGAGAGTTATTATCCTCAATATAAGGATATGAAATCATTGCTTACCGATTACGGGACTTTTGGTCCGGCAGAAGGTTGGCAAGGTGCAGAGTCAGTCGCTATTTTTTACCGTAAAGAACACTTGACAAGGATAGATTCGGGTATATTTTGGCTGTCGGAAACACCCGATAAACAAAGTATAGGTTGGGATGCCAGTTTGAGGCGAACGGTCTGTTGGGGTGCATTTAAGGTCAGATCCAGTAACCAAAAGGTGTATTTTTTCGTCACACATTTTGATCACAAGGGTAAAAAAGCCCAAGAAGAGAGCTCCAAATTCCTCTTAAAGAAGGTACAGGAAATAGCTGGAGATGCCCATGCTTTTATTGCAGGAGACTTTAACATGAGAGCAACGAGTCCATACTATAAGCTACTCACTTCCGGATATGAGACTGTTCCTCCCTTGTACGACACCCGTATATTGGCCGAAACGTATCAAGGTCCTTCCTGGACGTTGCACGATTTTGGTTCCATACCGGTAGAAAAACGGCCAACCATTGATTATATCTTTACGAACAAAAAAGTGAAAGTAACACATTACGTCAATATTGCAGAGCAACGAGGAGATCTTTATCCTTCAGATCATAATCCACAGATGGCTACAGTTGTTTTTTAAAACAAATAAATATTATGACGTATATTCATCCTCATCAAATACCACAAATGATATGAAAATTTTCTCAGATTTACGGCTATTCGGCTTAATAGCAATATTTACCATGCTGCATACTGCTTGTAAAACGCAAAAGACCAACCATAACACGGATACAGACCACGAGTTTAAGATATTGACATACAATATCCATCATGCCAATCCCCCTTCCAAACCGGAAGCGATCGACATTGAGGCAATCTGCAAAGTGATCCAACAATCCGATGCAGACGTAGTCGCTTTGCAGGAAGTCGATATACAGACAGACAGGAGCGGCAAGATCGACCAAGCAAAGCTTATCGCTGAAAAGTTGGGTATGAGCTACCATTTTTTCAAAGCTATCGATTACGACGACGGTGAATATGGTCTTGCTATCTTAAGTAAACTGCCGATCCGGAATCCGGAAAACATCTCCCTACCTCAAGTCGTAAAAGCGGAAGGAAGAACACTTGCTTTGTTAGAGGTCAAAGTAAAGGATAAGTGGATATATATCGCCAATACACATCTGGACGCTTCCAGATCGGACAAGAACAGGGTAGCACAAATGAAGTTTATTCTGGAGAAGACCGCAGGACTAAATCTTCCGGTCATATTGTGCGGCGACCTAAACAGCATACCCACTTCCGAAACCATTCGCCTCCTCGATACGCAGTTCAAACGCACTTGTATGGACGATTGCCTTCCGACCTCTCCACAAGCAAATCCCCGGCGAACGATAGACTACATCGCGACCAAAAATCTATCGTGGAAACAGAAAAGCATAGAGGTCATCGCGGAGACTTATGCCTCTGACCATAGACCCGTCAAGGTCGTTTTTGGAATAGATTGATAATCAATACACAAACGTTGGCAATTGTTGATCGTCAGTACCATCTGATCACTGAAATATGCCGTTTCAATGTTACGTAACAAGGGTTCAAACGCAACTGCCTTTGTCAATAAGTCATTTGCTTTTTTGATAAACGCAGTGCACATAACGACGGACTCGATCTCTTTGTTTTGGCAGCGAAATGCTTTTGTGTCCGCCAGAAATGCATTTGTGCCAGACCGTAATGCTTTTTCAGCGTTGTACATGTGTTTGTTGTGAAAAGTAACCAGTTTTGCGTCGAAGTATGATCGATCTGCTAGAACAGCAACATACATTATCGCAAGGTACACTGTCATTGACACAACTCAATTGTTCTTTGCAAGAAACTAATATCCCTATGAAGTAAAACACACTTTCTTTAAAAGCATGTTACGTAGCGAGGGTATATTGTTGATGCAGATTGAGCCAAAGTATATAGACTTAGGTTAGAGGTATATAGACTTTGTTTTCATGTACGTAGACATCGTCAGTATGTATATGGAGTTTGTCACCATGTATGTGGAGTTTGTCTTTATGTATACAACAGTTGTCCCCATGTCCGGATACATCGTCAGCATGTATGTGGACTTTGTGCCCATGTATGGGGAGCTTGTCTTTATGTATACAGCCGTTGCCTCCATGTAGATGGACTTTGTTACAATGATATATGCGCAACCGGCGGATGACTCTCTTTAACCTTCTTCATCCATAAACTTTTCCAAATCATCATCATGATCCTCCTCTGTATTTTCCGAATCAGCTTCCGAATTTTCCTCTTCGTTGCTTTGGGACAGTTGACTCAATAGACGATCTACTTCTTCTTCCGAAGCGGTCAGCTTGGCTTTACAGGTGGCGATGAGCTGTGAAGCTCTCTTGATCTTCTCTGCAAGTACATCCACAGAAACTTCTCCTGTCTCGATGTCATGAACGATAGTTTGTAGCTCTTGGAATGCGTCTGTATAGGTATAATTCTGTTCCATATCCTCTAATTTTTGGAAGTCACTTTACTTGTTATCCTGCCCTCAAAGAAAGTTGTTTCGATCTGATCCCCCTCCTGGACTTGTGCAGTATGCGTGAGGGCTCTGCCATTGAGATAGGTGATGCTAAACCCTCTTTTCAACAAAAGTGTGGGATCAGCCATCTTTACCATCCGGCTGAGATGCGCCAAGCTGGCATATTGTTCTTTCAAAAGATGGTGGCTGAACAGGTTCAGCCGTTGTATCAGTATCTGGATACTGTGGCTTTCATTTTTCAATAGTGCTTTACTATTCCACGACATTTGTTGCGCAAAAAGCTGCAATTTCTCATTTTCCTGCGAAAATTTGTTTTTGGCAGTCGTACGCAATCTCTCCTGCGCCTGATCCAATGGAATGGCAAAGTTATGGTATTTTTGGATCAGAAAATCAGCCAACTCACTAGGGGTGATCGCATTTTTGTACGATACCATTTCACTGACCGTTTCGTTGGTCGAATGGCCGATTCCCGTCAATACAGGTATCGGAAAGATAGCGATAGCTTTGGCCAGGTTATAATTATTGTAGCTGGAAAGACCGACTTCTCCACCTCCGCCACGGATAATAGCAACCGCATCATACCCCTCGATACGCTCCGCGATCACCGCCAGCTGCTTGATGATCGAAGGAATAGACTTGTCCCCTTGAAGGAGCGCAGGATAAAGTGTAGTTTCAAAATAATAACCCCAGGGGTTATTTCGAATGATCTTATAAAAATCGGATAAACCTTTGCTCGTTTCTACGGAGATAATGGCCAGTCTCTTTGGGATAAGCGGAAAGGGCAACCGTTTATTGGCATCGAAAAGTCCCTCTTCCTGCAACCGTTTGATACTTTCCTTCTTTTCTTTTTCCAACTCGCCCAATACGAAAGTGGAATCGATATCCACAATCCGAAGGCTCAGTCCGTGTAAAGGATCGTACGAAATTCCTGCCTGAAAAAGGATGGTAATACCTTCCCGCAAAGGTTCGTTCAACAGATTGATAAATTGTTGACTAATGCGTTCAAAGTCGTTACGCCATAAAATGGAGCGAATCTCGGCTACGATCTTGCCATCTTTCTTCTCGACCAGTTCCGGATAGCAATGTCCCGAATGTTTGTAATGATTGAGCTTGTTCATTTCCGCCTTGATCCAATATAGACTCCTATAACGATCGGCAATCGTCTTTTGGATACTCTTCGTGACCTCCAATAGCGAAAAAACAGTTCTATCATTGACAACTTCAGGCATAACCCAAACTTAAATAAATTTATCTTTAAATACAATATTTCGTAAATTGGCCTTCCATAGGAATGACTGCTTTATCACTCATAACACCCATAGAATACCTTAAAGGTGTAGGTCCTCAAAAAGCCGATGTGCTCAAGAAGGAATTGCAGATCTTTACAATAGGCGACCTATTGCAGCATTATCCCTTCCGTTACATAGATCGTACAAAATTCTACAAGATCCGACAAGTCTATCCCGATATGGTCGGAGCGCAGATCATCGGACGGCTCGTCTCCTTACAGGAAATCGGCGAAAAACGCGCAAGGCGGTTGGTAGGAGTCTTTAAAGACGATACCGGTCAGATGGAACTCGTTTGGTTCCAGGCTGTGACCTGGCTCAAAAAAAGCCTCAAGGTGGGAGGGGCCTATATTATCTATGGCAAACCTTCTGAGTTCAACGGAATGCTGTCCATGACCCATCCCGAAATGGAACTGTATCAAGCATCGGAAAAAAAGATCGGCAACATGACCATGCAGCCTGTCTATTCAACAACAGAAAAGCTCAAAAAATTCAACCTCGACACCAAAGGATTGCAAAAGCTCCAACAAACAGCTTTAGAAGCTGTCTATCATGCTCTGACAGAAAGTCTGCCTGCTTATATTTTGGAAAAACACCGATTACTGGATTATCAAAAAGCACTCTTATCCATACACTTTCCCCAAAATACACAGGAACTCGACGCGGCGACACGTCGTTTGAAGTTTGAAGAGCTCTTTTTCATCCAGCTAAGGCTATTGCGCAACAAACAGCTCAATACACAGAAATACAAAGGGCATGTCTTTGGGCAGGTGGGTGACAAATTTAATAGATTCTTCCACGAAAGGCTTCCTTTTCCATTGACCAAAGCTCAAAAAAGGGTCATCAAGGAAATACGGCAAGATACCCATACCGGAGCACAGATGAATCGGCTGGTGCAAGGGGACGTCGGCTCGGGCAAAACCGTCGTTGCACTGATGAGCATGCTATTGGCTATCGACAATGGTTATCAAGCCTGCATGATGGCCCCGACGGAAATATTGGCTACACAGCATTACCACGGTCTGAAAGAATTGCTAGGAGAGGATATCTGTCGCATCAAATTATTGACAGGCTCTACCTCCGCCAAAGAGCGGCGCATCATCCACCAGGAGCTGGAAGATGGCTCCTTGGACATTCTCATCGGTACCCATGCCTTGATCGAAGACAAGGTCAAGTTTAAGAATATCGGCTTTGTGGTCATAGACGAGCAACACCGCTTTGGGGTGGAGCAGCGGGCCAAGCTCTGGCGCAAAAACCACATCCCCCCTCACATGCTCATCATGACGGCTACCCCTATTCCTCGAACTTTGGCCATGACCATGTACGGTGATTTGGATATTTCGATCATTGACGAGTTGCCCGCCGGCAGAAAACCTATCAAGACCGTACACTTTTCCGAAAACCAACGTCTACGCGTCTTTGGTTTCATGCGCGAAGAAATCGCCAAAGGAAGACAGGTCTATATTGTCTACCCGCTGATCAAGGAAAGTGAAAAAATGGACTTGCTCCATCTGGAAGCAGGATTGGAAAGCCTACAACGGGAATTTCCCCTACCCCAATACCGTATATCCATCGTCCATGGCAAGATGCGTGTCAAGGACAAGGATTTCGAAATGCAGCGTTTCGTCAAGGGCGAGACACAGATCATGGTGGCCACGACGGTCATCGAAGTAGGGGTCAATGTGCCCAACGCCTCTGTAATGGTCATCGAAAATGCCGAACGATTCGGATTGTCACAACTTCACCAACTACGGGGACGTGTCGGACGTGGTGCCGAACAATCGTTCTGCATTCTGATGTCCAACAATAAACTCAGCAAGGAAGGGCGAACAAGATTAGAGACCATGGTACGTACCAACGATGGTTTTGAAATCGCCGAAGTAGACCTACAACTACGTGGTCCCGGCGACATATCCGGTACCCAACAATCTGGTGTGCTAGATATGAAAATCGCTGACCTGGCCAGAGATCAGCAGTTGCTGGTGGAAGCCCGTCAATCAGTCATTGCCATCTTTACCGAAGACCCGACCTTGGCTTTATCACAAAACCAACTGCTTGTGGATTATCTAAACCAACGCTCGCCCGGTATCTCCTGGGATAAGATTTCGTAATTAATCGTCATCTTGAGCGGAGTGAAACGCAGTCGAAAGATCTCATCTAGGAATATTTCACTTATAATTAAAGTACCCCTTTCCTAACACCTTAAAAGTCCTTTATTTCATTCCACAAATCCTCCCATGCTGAATTCATGGATTCGATTAGCCTTATTTTCTTCTTTCGTGTCCAACCTTTTAGTTGTTTCTCGCGAGTAATAGCCTCTTCTATACTATTGAAACATTCATAATAAACACAAAACCTTAAATTATATTTGGCCGTAAAAGAATCAGGATATTCATGTGTTTTGTGTTCATACACCCGAGCACGCAGGTCTGAAGTAACACCAATATACAAGATGCTATTCTCTTTATTCGTCATTATATATACACAACCTCCTCGTTCCATATACTCAAATATATAAAAAAGAATTCCTCTGATGATGAGATTCTTCCACTCCACTTCGTTCCGGTCAGAATGACGTTGATGTTTTATTTTTCAGACAACTTCTACCCACAAAAACATTTATCTTTGTACGTTTGTTCCTAAACTAGGAAACAAAGAAGATTAATTGGGACTTTTCTCCCCTATCTTTAATATTATACATGGCAAAAACAAAAATATACGATACCGCTCCTAAACGCGAAACCGCTATTTTAGTCTCCGTCATCACCCCGGCTGTGTCCGAGCAGATGGCAAAGGACTATTTGGAAGAGCTGGAATTTCTCGTGTCGACAGCAGGTGGTGAGACAAAAGCAATATTCACGCAAAAACTGCCCAAACCCGAACACGCAACTTTCGTTGGAAGTGGTAAATTACAAGAAATCAAGGAATACGTGGAGGCGGAAGAAATCGACATGGTCGTCTTTGACGACGAACTATCCCCTTCACAATTGCGGAACATCGAGCGGGAGCTCAAATGTAAGATTCTGGACCGTTCCAACCTGATCCTGGATATCTTTGCCAATCATGCACAGACCGCACAGGCAAAGACACAGGTCGAACTGGCACAACTGCAATATCTCTTACCGAGATTGACCCGGATGTGGACACACTTGGAACGGCAACGCGGAGGGATCGGTATGCGGGGGCCGGGGGAATCGCAGATCGAGACCGATAGACGTATCATCCTCAACAAAATATCCTTACTGAAGGAACGCCTAAAAATCATTGACAAACAGAACGAAACCCAACGCAAAAACCGTGGGGAAATGATTCGTGTGGCTCTGGTCGGCTATACCAATGTGGGCAAATCGACCATCTTGAATATGATCTCCAAATCGGATGTACTGATCGAAAATAAGCTTTTTGCCACTTTGGATACTACTGTGCGCAAAGTCGTCATCGACAACCTCCCCTTCCTGCTTTCTGATACAGTAGGGTTTATCCGCAAGTTGCCGCATCATCTCGTCGAATCCTTCAAATCCACCTTGGATGAAGTCCGCGAAGCAGATGTGTTGATCCATGTCGTAGACATCTCCCATCCCAATTTTGAAGACCATATCATAGCGGTCAACGAGACATTGAAAGACATCAAAGCATTGGACAAACCTACCATCACCGTCTTTAACAAGATCGATGCCTACAAACCCCCGGTCGAAACAGACGAAGATGGCGAAGAAATCAAGGTTACCTTAGAAGATTTCAAAAACTCATGGATGGCCAAGAATTCAGATCCCGCCATATTCCTCTCTGCTACAAAAAAAACCAATGTCGAAGAGTTCAAGCAGAAATTATATGAGATTATTTCCGAGCTACATACCGCACGGTATCCGTATAATAATTTGTTGTATTAGCTGTAGAGTTAACCTGTTATCGTGTGACCATGTTAACCTGCTATATCATGTTATGCGATAACAAGATGAATATAAAAATCATCTTTCAAAAAATCAATTTATTATGATAAACTCGCACAAAGACCTAAAAGTTTGGCAAGAAAGTTTATTGTTTGTCAAAGATATTTATGCACTGACCTCAAATTTCCCAAAAGAAGAGCAGTTCGGTTTAACAAATCAGATGAGACGTGCAGCAGTATCCATCCCCTCCAACATAGCAGAAGGTGCCGGCAGAAATGGCAAAAAAGAATGGGTACGTTTTTTATATATCGCTTTAGGTTCTATTTCCGAACTCGAAACCCAACTTGAAATCGCAAAAATTTTAGCTTTTGTGTCTGAAAGCGATCATGAAGCTAAACGGCTTACCTATATCCGACGAATGATCATAAAGCTAATTTCAAGCTTAAATTCGTAACTTTATAAGCTAAAAAATATCGATAACTCGATAACTCGATAACTCGATAACTCGATAACTCGATAACTCGATAACTCGATAACTCGATAACTCGATAACTCGATAACTCGATAACTCGATAA